>Ga0098055_1000122_pt1 | contig 54230 bp, 90 predicted proteins | sample 17_taG_FD_75107 | JGI IMG/M metagenome (GOLD analysis project Ga0098055, IMG submission 75107) | Marine viral communities from the Subarctic Pacific Ocean - 17_ETSP_OMZ_AT15314 metaG | ecosystem: Environmental > Aquatic > Marine > Oceanic | place: Pacific Ocean | collected 2015-01-18 | reverse complement strand
TAGTCGTGTAGTACATACTGATCCTGGACCAATACCACACTTGACAATGTCAGCACCTTTGATAATAAGTTCTTCTGTCATCTCTGCTGAAATAACATTACCAGCAATAATAGTTTTGTCTGGATATGCATCACGTAAACGTGCAATAAAGTCTGCATAGTTTTCATGATAAGCATTTGCAACATCAACTGTAATAAATTTAATGTCTGGAAACATTTCTAAGACTGCTTTCATAGTAGCATAGTCTTTTGCATCTTTATCCCAAATAACTCCTGTACCTGTACAAACACTTAGGTACTTCATCTTAACACCTTGGCTCTGTTCTTTCCAGTCATCAACAGAGTAATGCTTTCTCATAATAGTAAGCATTTTGTGTTCTTGCATTACTTTTGCCATTTCGAATGTACCCACGCCGTCCATGTTACTTGTCATGATCGGTATACCGTTCCATTCATTACCATGATGAAACTTGAACGTTCGAGTCAAGTCAACGTCACGTCTGCTTTCTAATTTTGATCTCTTAGGCTTAAACAGTACGTCTTTATAGTCTAACTTAATATCTTGTTCAATTCTCACTTCTTAACTCCGTAATTAAAAGAGACTGCAATCCGTTGCAAGTCACTTTGGTTTGATTTAACTTGATGTTTGACCCAGCTAGGAAAGATTACTATCATTCCGTCTTTTGGAGGATACGTTGCCATTGTACTTGTTATTGTATTATATGCATCAAAGTTATCTGGAATGTAATACTGTGCATCATCGCCTCTAAAAAATTGTAAGTCGCCCATATTCTCTGTAGGAACGTCTATATAAAATACACCACTCAACATAGCGTCTTGGTGATTGTGTAATGTATGATATGCTCCTGGACCATTAATGTTAATCCAGAAGTTTTGGAATTCTAATTCAGGTAGTCCCATAGTTTTGCGACAGTAATCTATTTGTGCATCTAGTTCTTTTACAAACGTATTAAGAGCAAACACATAGTTAGGGTCAACTAAGTTTACATTCTCAATACTGCGACTATGCCAACCATTCATATTGCTATTGCCACCAAGGTTAGGTTCTTTTGTTTGCCATGCAAGGGCAATATTTTTTAGTGATTGTCTATCAATTGATTCTACATAACCTGCAAATACAATCGATGGAAACCAAAGGTCAGCTTTTAAACTCATTTTAAAATCCTAGTTCTTTATTACGTTCTCTCATCGCTTTCAAGTGTCTAGCCCGTCCAGCCGCTTTGGCTTTCTTTCGCTTTAAACTTGGCTTCTCATAGTGTTGTTTTTCTTTGTATTCAATCAACACGCCTTCTAATGCAATCTTCTTTTTGAACTTTCTTAAAGCCCCTGCAAAGTCTCCATTACGCACTTCTACTCTTAGACCCGTCTTTGGTCTGTCGTTGCTGTACTTTGACAAAATAGTTTTCTCCTTCTGCTATCTGTCTAATATCATAAACTCTATTGATATTAAGTATATTATACTGCATCTCTGCCTGGTTTGTCAAGTAGTATGTTTTATCAAAACTTAACAAATGTCCTATTACCCATTGCGACTCTTTAGTATTATCAATATCAATAATAATATAGTTAACACTTTGAGCAACATCTAATACCCATGCAATGTCATTGTCGTTCTCCGAAAGATACAAATTGATAGGTTCGTCTGAAAGTTCTTTTAACATATCGTTAAATTGTTCTTTAACTGTAACAGACGGATTAAGCAATAAGAAGCTAAGGTTACCGTTCAATAACTTGTCGGGTGAGGTAATTAGGTTTACTGTTGGCTCGGACATAGTAATATTACTTATTCTTGTGGATTGTTTGCCAAACACTATTCTGGCTCTGTTCTGAATTTTGTTTATAGTTTGGTTCTATTACTTCAGTAAAGTCAGGTCTTATTCTTGTGTCTTCAGTCTGACTTGCTTGTTTTCTACTTTGGTTATGTACGAAGTTTTTTTTTGACCTATGATTTGTCTAGTGCCTTGTTCGCCTTCACCTAGTGTTGTAATTTCTGGATTAGCTTCTGCTTCTTCATTTGCTTTTTCAACCCAGTCATTCCATTTATCTAGATCGTCTGTTTCAATCATTTCGTTATTAAGTTCTTCTTGACTAGGCTTTGTAGTAAAGTCAAACTCTAATTGATTAGGGTCAGCAACTACTTCAGGAGTTTCAATCTTTGTAGGTACTACAGGTTCTGGGTCAATGTCTGGGAATAACAATAATTGATCACTATGTTCACTCTTAGTTGGTTCTTCTTCTTTTTCAAAGTCTGGTGGAACATTGTCAGCAATAGCTTGGGCTCTTGCTTGTTCGTAATCTCTACGTTCTTCTTCTGCTAGTTCTTCTGGGCTAACATCTTCAAACTCAGGATCGTCTTGTGGCTCGTCCTCGTCTGACTTTGGGCGGCCGCCTCCACCTGTACTTCCACCATTTACCCAATGGAATGTATACTGTGATGCAATAAGCATTAATACTGCTAACGGATCAAATACAAATATAATAATTATAATAACCCAACGTACTGCTTCTTCAAGCATATTGTTATCGGCTGTTTCGCCATAAACAAATTCAGCAATGTATTTGATAGGTCCTACTTCAGCTTCTAGTTGACGGTACTCGCCTTCTAGTGCATACTTTTCTTCAATAATAATATCTAATTCTTTTTCAGCATTTTTAATTTTTAGTAGTTGTTCGTCTACAGCCGTATCTATGTCGTCTGCATTACTTGTGTCAGCTAGTTGGCCACGTAGGCGTTCAATTAATGCTTGGCTGTTAACTACCTGTGCCTCTGCACTCTCACGTAGTCTTTGTATTTCATCTCTTGCTACTGCAATAGCAGGTGATTCAGTTTGACGTACTTCGTCAATCTTACCTAGCATTACAAGTTCACGTTCTTTCAATGCTGGTATCTGTACTGTGCGAATATCTGTGATTACTTTACCTAAACGGAAACGTTCCATGTCAACAGTTTTCTTAGCATCAGTACGTAGTTGAGATACATCATTTTGTATTTGTGTAATTCTGTCACGTTGAGCTTTGACCCATTTAGCAAGAGCTGAACGAGTGTTGCCACCAAATAGTCCATCACTACTTACGCCAATGATAGCCTGGCCTGCTCTTACTTCGCTTTGTTCTGTTGACTGTAGTTGATTAGTAACACGAATAATTTCTGATTCAATAGTATCAATACTATCTAATAATGGTTGTACTGCACTTGTGTCTTGTTCTAGTGATGCAATCTTATCTTCGTACTCTCTTGCACTAGCTTCTAAACGAAGGACTTCTGCACTAATAGTTGCAAGTTGTTCTTCATAAGGTTTAGTACGTGCTGAGTCAGTACCTCTAGCATCGTCAATAATTTTGTTCTGTTGCTCGATAGCAGGTTTGATACGATCAAATGCTTTGTCGATACGATCCTGTTCTTTATCAATCTGTGCTTGTATATTAGCATCACTACCTGAACCACTAGTTTCTAATGCTTTAATTTTGCCATCAGCTCTATCAATAACTGCATTAAGTCTTACAATCTCATTTTCAATTTGTTCAACTTTTGCAATGCTTTCTTCGCCTGCACTTGTTTGTTCGATGTGAGCTTTACTTAAGAAACCAAAAATACCCATACTTGTAATAAACATGAGTACAACCACAGCCACACTTAGGTAAGTTTTAAGCCACCATGTTGCCTGTTGCCAATACCTGTGTAACCATACTGCGGTAACAAGTTTACCAACTTCAAGTACACCGCCCATAATCATAATGGGTATAGCGGCCGCGGCAAAGATAGCCACTAGTCCTGCTATGGAGTAATATATTGCAACTGCTGATATAGATATAGCAGATAAAAAAGTTAGTATTCCTATTAACATATGGTTTCCTTTTGTATACACTATTTACCTGCCTTTTTATTGTTAATTAAGTTACTATTTAAGTTTGAAACCGCCAACCTGGGTGTCCTGATTCTTTACAAGCAATTTCTTTGAAGATTCGTTCTTTACTTTTGTAGTGTAAACGTGTTACTACAGTTCTACAATAACCTGACCCTTGTGGGAATGTAGATAATATTTGTACTACACCATTTGTTCCTGTAGTATTGTTATACCAACTAGTTGTTTGTCCGTTTTCAGAGTTATCTAGTGCAAAGAACAATGCTCGTTCTTGTTTCATACGGTCTTCAGTTGGAAGTCTATACCAATGCCATTTAGTAACGTTTACTAATATATTAACATATCCGTTATTAGGCTGATATGTTGACTGTACACTTGCATTAGATGTTTGTGATGTTGTTACGTCAGAGCCAGTTGTGCTACATGCACTAGTAAGGGCTATCAACAATATACCAACGAGAGCTCTCATAATCTTTTCCTTTGAATAAACAAGCATAGCCTTTTCTTTCAACCATCTTGCCATTAATATTAACGGAATACCAGTGTTCTCTACAGTTTGTTCCTAACCCCATCTTGGGAGGAATTAACTTCTTCACTGGGCTGTCTGAACATGTCAATGTTGTTTCACTACTAACAGTTTTATCATTAGATTTTTTAATGACTTGATCTGTTTCACAATACTGCATCTGAGTTTTACCTATAGGAGGTGTCGTGCTACAAGCCGACACTCCGAGGATTAGGCCAAGCAACAGGAGTATTCTCATGTTACTGACTCTTTGATTGTGCTACGAGTGAATCAAATACTGCCTTTGGCATTCTTAGTTTTACAAAGGTGTACTGTTTACCTGCATATACAAACGTTGATCTTTCTTCTTCAAGGTGTTGTGTAATTGCCGTATCATTTACCTTGTACGAAATAAATGTGTTTGTATCTTTAGTATCATTTGTAAAATTCATAGTTGTTTCACTATTCACTCTACCATTAATACGTTTTGCAAAGTTATTCATTGCAATAGCATACATCTGCTCTTCTGCGGCTTGTTGGAAAATACTTTCTCCTGCCCCACATGCATATGCATACTCTTCTTTCCACCAGAACCAACCTTCGGTTCCTGCTTGGGCACATGATGCATACCACTTAGGTTGTGCATACGTGTCTCTTTCTGCAATGGTTGTCATACTTGAACAAGCACCCAACATGGATACAATAGTACCTGCCATTGCTAGTTTCATTATCGCCTTCATTATAAGCCTCCTATTTTGCCTATTTGTTAATTATGTTTATACTATAGCACCATTAATTCAAATGGTCAACCTTTTGTTTACCAAAATGTTTAGCTACAGCCTGACACACAAATCATTAACAAATCTTGTGCGTTCAATAATCGAATTACAAATGCAAAACCAATTATTTCGAGCATGTTAATTTCTCCTCATCTGTGCGATTTCAGTTGCTTGTTTTGATCCTGTTTTGTCATCGTCATCTGCAAACACAGGAACCAAGTTACTTTTATGCATCATAGCAATACCTACAAGTTTACGTTCACCTGTGTATTGCATAGATTCTTTTTTGGTTGCTGGAGCGAAACTATCCTTAGTAACACGACTAGGAATGTGTTCTGTTTCACGTACTTTTGGACCTTCCCAAGTCCATGCCTTAGTAGATGTTTTTGTTTTGGGTTTAAAGTTACCACTTACGTATTCAACATATTCATCAAATGTCATTATATTACTGTGTGCATGAATACGTTTCATGGACTTATTATGTTCACGATGCTCTTTGACAAGACGTTCGAGCCTGCCTTTAGTCATCTTGGTAGCTTTACGTTTCTTAGTATTAAGGGAAGTCATTCCACGTACCAAACTCATAGTCATAATAATGTTACCTCTACTTTACTTTAATACTACTATTGTAACGCAGAGTTAACATTATGTCAAGAGTTAGTTTGCCAATTTACTGATACGGGTCAACATCCAAATACTTGCCCCATTCTGAATAGTAATGACGCATACCTACTTCATCATGTATAGTTCCATTTTCATGTCTACCATGAAGTATGTTACGTGCTTCTGTGCCTTCACGCATTGTTGTTCCTTGTCCTGCTACACCAATTAGGTCTTCGTGTAGGTTACGTCCGAACGGTCCCCATATACTGTTGTGATGTTTGATACGTGTTAGTCTTTCTTTGGGTGTATCTTTGCGTAGTCCGTAACCTCTAAACTCAATAAGAACTTTGTTACAACTTAGGGGAGTAACTGAATCACTACGGTAGGCGGAGCCTCGAAGGTTAAAGTTGAAGCCGGGGAACAAATCGACCATGTACCATTGATTGGGCGGCAAGTTTGGAAATGATAACTCTCCTCTATCTTCAAAGCCCTCGTACTCCTCATAGTTGACAGTAAAACTAGACACGTTAACATGCCCATTATCAAAAGGTAAATTTTTACGTGCGAAGTACTCATCGTTGAATCCACTTACTCTATTAAAGTAGTGCATGAAGTCGTGATAGAATTCACTGTTAGTATCATGCCATAACTTGTAGTTGGTATTTATTACTGCCTTATGATAATGAAACACTTCCATTTCTTCTGTGTCAATAGCATCAGCGATACAATCAAATGCACCTGCTGTCCATTGTTCTACACTTTGCGTTGGATTAGGATCTAGTGTTACCCATACCATACCTCCGTGCTTTACTTCACAATGCAACTGTGGTTCAACAGTTACAATAGGTGCTCCTAGCGTACCACTAGGTGCCCAACTGCCATAGTTACGATATGCTCGAACACCATCGCCTGTGTTGTATGCAATAACATTAACACCTGCTATCTGTGTTGTTCGGTAGTCTAGTTTGTTATACATCTCTGAGATATGACACATTGGCACCCATACCTTTGAAAAGATACGTTCTTGCTCTTGTGCAAATACTTCTGGATCGTTATATGCTGAACTGCTGATTGATTCTACGTTTGGTTGTGCTAACCAACTCTTATGATTACGTGGTGGCATGATATCTCCTTATGCTATATTTAAATTATTATAGCACAGAAAAAACACAAAGTCTAATAGGCTGTGTCTATGAGATAATATTTTGTAACTGTAACCAACGGAGTATTATGTAGCTAGGAGGGCCAACTAAAAAAGCTACTGTCTCTGGATCTTTAGGTTCAAGGAATGTTAGTACTGAGAATGTTATTCCTAAAGATATTATAACCATCCTTAGATCTTTAATAGCATCTTGTGTTGTTTGCCCTGGTTCTTTCACATTGCCCCCAATAGTAAAAAACGCAACTTTTCTGTTGCCAGGTAAGTTGCCAACCCCGTAACCTAGTTAATTACTAGGCCGCAAGAGCAAAGTTTTCGTTTGCGTCTATAGTTTTCTTCGCGATAACCGTGCTTAGATCCGGGAAACTCCACTAACTCTATTAACTACCAGTCGATCCTAGTTCGCCCCCATCATAAACACACGACTTGCACCCTTTCGAGGTCTTGTCCTATACACAGAAAAGCAGGTGTATCTACTCTCATGTGTTTATGGTGGAGGCGTCGGGTACTGCCCCCGAGTCCTGTATAGCGTTTGAATTGCTTCAACGTTACAGCTATATTTATACACTCATTATGCGGCTATGTCAACCGGTATTTTTTCTTTTTCTTTAGATTTTTGATTTGGATTCTTTAAAGGTTCTAACCAACTGTCGGCAATATATGCTCTTGGGCTAGGTCCAAATAAACTTGATAGGTCTTCTGCTTCAATCCACCAATAGTGGTCTGTAACAGGACATTGGCAAGGCATACCTCTAAACTCAAACTGTTCTCCTTGTTTGAATTTACCAATATACTCTACGCATTTGACAATTCGTCCAATATTCTCAGGACGTACTGAATATATGATTTGGGCTAAGTCGCCTTTAGTACACTTCATGTTTATATTTAATAAGTAGAAACTAAAAGAAAGGTCTTTATGGCTAAAATGAGAAAGTTCCATTTTTGGAATGAAGCAGGTGATGAGAAAGATACAGAACAATTAAGTCTAACAAGAGCAGTGAAATCAGTACAAAGCGATTTCAAAGATATGTTTATTGGTGTTGAGTATATCAGTAAAAAAGGTAAAGCAATTATAGAAACAATTAAACTACCTTGGGGAAGAAAAGTTAGACAAGCAATTGAAGCTGAGAAGAAGAGAGCGGCGTTAAAGGCTAAACAAGCCTCACGTTAATTATCTATTGAAACTGTCGGGTATTGCTAAGTTGCCAGCTATCATTCGTCCACGGTTATCAACCATTTCAAATTCAAGCATCATTTTGTTTTGGATATTAGTAATCGATGCGGCATTAAAAGCACTGACATGTACAAACACATCTTGCCCACCTGATTCCGGAGTAATAAATCCGTAACCTTTTTTCGCATCAAACCACTTTAGAATGCCATGTATTCTATCGCTCATAAGTTTATTATTTCCTTAATATAACAATGTTAAGTATTGCTATTGTTGTATAGTGTATTTATAGCTTTACGTCAAAATTAAGCCAAAAAAATAGCACGACCCTTTCATAGGCCGTGCTATATTATAAACTACATTGAGTTCTTTTTTTCCTGAATTTCAGCACGTCTTGCCTTAGTAAGTTTACCAAGTTCGCCTAGTGCTTTTCTTGCTCTCGCCGCGGACGCTTTAACACCCTTAGTTTCGAAAGACTCGCTTTCAGCTAAGTATGATTCCATTGCCGCTTTAATCGCTTCGTGATGTTGTGACATAATTATCTCCTATTGTGTTTAACACGCTTTTATTTACTATCATAGCATTTAAGGCGTGTTAAATGTGGTTTAGAATTTATATTTCACAGATCCCAGGATTGATGTTGTATCAGCATAATCTGCACCAGTGATAGTTGATGTTCCACTCTTATCGTGTAGATATAAACCAATCTCTAATCCATCTTGCTTATCAGAACGTTTGCCAGCATCATAGTTAGCATACACGTTATGAACAACACCGTAATAGTTACCATCGTAACCTAAGTCATCATTCATAGTTCTATGAGCAGTGACATAAGTTGCTGGAGTAACATTATACATTACACCCATATCGATTCTGTCATCACTTGCAAGACCTGTGTCTTTGTCGTCCCACAACTCAACACCCCATTGCATTGGGATATCCCATCTACGAAGTGTTCCGCCAATAGCGTATCCTTCTTGACGAGTGTCTGTTGTGTAACTTGCTGAACCTGCCGCAGTTGTGTCAATGATCATGTATGATACATCAGCTAAACCTAATAAGCTAACTGTTGCACTTGCATACAATGAGTCTTCGTTGTTATCGTAACCAACTACAACACCCCATGGCTTTTCTCTTTTAAGTCTGTATGCGTCAAATTCGAATTCAGTTTCTTTTTCAAATCCGCCTAACACTAAAACAGTCTTTTCGTTATGATCCAACCTACTACTTGATTCAGTAATGATAATTGGTGCTCCAATCTTTGATGTTTTTGCAAAGCCAATGCGTTGTGCATCAGTTTCACCAACATAGATTGTTGCAAAGTTATTACCAAAACCTAATTGCTTTTCAACAATAGTATTGTCAAGAGTACTATCTAACGCATAATCACTATCATACGTCATAGTTGCACCAACCCAGTTAAGGTTAAGCATGTTCTTGTCAATATCTAAGTCTTGGCTAATACCAACTTGCAATTCAGCACGTGAGTCCCAACCAGAGTCATAAGTTTTATCGTCATATATACCTTCAATCTCACCGTTGACATAAAGTCCAGCGGGTAGATTTGGCATACTACTTTCAAGGGCCTTTACTCTATTTTCGAGACCTGCATCGTCAGCCAAGGTTCCTGTCGCAAGAGTTGCGAACAAGACGGCTAACACCATCGTTACTTTTTTCATCTTATTTTATTATATCCTTATCTATATTACAAATAAAAAGACTCCGGGAGAGTCTTCAGCACTTATTTATGCTATCTTTGAGTGCATTATTAGTAAAAGTGAGTTAACGAGTGGCGTATCCGTTGGCACCTAGTATCTGTTGTGCCCATGGATATTTTGGTAGGCCTGTTCTACTTCCATTAGCACCCCAAGCCACTTTTGCACCTCTAATGTCAATGTGCGTGAATGTATTGTATATGCCAATTGCAGTAAACCCTGCGTCAATAGCCGCTTGAATGAACTGTTGACGTTGTGCTGTTGTTAGTCCTGTTTGAACAATGTCGACAGCGTTGCCTAACATGTGTTGACTCTTTTTAGATCCACCTACTTTTGAATTGTATGCTGGACTTCTGTATCCACTAGTACAAACTAATTGGAAACCCATCTCTCTAGATACTCTTTCTAATCCTGTTACAACTTGTGGTTTCACTCTACTGTCAACGTGTGGCAACCATTTAACAAATTGTCCGTCTGCGTTTGATGGTTGTTTACTTGGAACTTCTTCTACTGCCGCATCAGCCGGAGCATTTACTACTGCCGCACTTGCTGGAGCTGGTTGTGGTCCTGCTGTGTTTGTTACTCCAGATGATCCACCTGTAAGTACAGGACTTTCATTACCACGTCTAGCAGTTGGAATACCACCATCGCCATATTCTACTGCTTCTGTTGTATCCGGATCAACTCCGTTATCTCTTTCAATCTTACGACCAATAATAATGTCTGCGGCTTCTACTGGATCAAGTGTAACCTTTTCAAAGCCCATTGCTTGTGCAACTACGTTGCCTATTGCGTTCGCTTGTTCTTCTGCTGTTGCTTGTGGATCGCCTGATACATCTGTACTACCTGTAACAATAACTGCTTTGTAAGGAGCATCTGTATCAATTACATCTCCAATCCTTGCTGTAAGCAATTCATTAGTAATGTCAACTGTTGATCCTGTTATAATTTTACCTATGTGTCCACAGTCAGTTTCAACTAGGTCTCCTAGTCTTGCTGTAGGAATGTTGTTAGTGAACACGTTTGGACTACCTGTTATAATAGTACCACCAATGTCTAAAGGTGGATGACTAGGATGATAACAAGTACCTTGTGTCCTGTCGCCAATTCTTGCTATTGGTTGTCCCATCTATGCTGACCCTGTTGGAAATTGTGAATCTAGTTGTGCTTGTGTACCGTATATTCTGTACAGTTTTAAACCTTCGCTCATGTAATCATACATAACATCTTTGTACGGAAGTTTCTTATTAACATTAAAGTTAACAATGCCGCCACCCTCTTGTACCTGTAATGACTTAGCAGGCTTGTCGCTTGGCTTAGCTGACTTAGGTTCTGATGTTGCATCAACATCACCAAGTAATACTTTAGCGTTATGAATCTTTGCTTCTAGTTCTCCTAATGATGCAAGTTCAGATATCTTTCTTGTATCTAAACCAGCAAAGCTAGTAAACAAACTACCTATCTTAGCACTTGCACTTGCTGTTGATTGTTTAGCTAGTTCTAATTTGTTAGCAGTAGCGTCTTTAATTGAATCTGGTATAAGGGCTCCTGGCGAAGATGGTATTACAGGTAAGTCTGCTGTTGGATCAGGTATCTCAAAGCCTTCCACAGCCGCTTCTGGTATATCAGGAAAGCGTTCAGCAATCATTGAAGGGTCACCAAACACTTCTGTGTCTACGCCATTTATATTTTTAATAGTACTATTCAACTTAGTATTAACATTAAAGTTAACAAGTTGACTATTAGCTTTTAACTGTACTTTAGGTATTTCAGGCATTATACTGCTACCAATATTGATTCAGGAAATGCTTTGTCTAGTTGTTCTGTTGTAGCATAAACTCTTGTTAGCTTACCTTGGTGCATAACATCTCTGAATGGTTTCTTCTTATCAATATTCCAGTTAACAATAGTACCATTTGATTGTATAGTTCTTGTTTGTGCTGGAACATCGCTTTTCATTTTCTCTTTAATCTCACCTGCTTGTCCACTAGGTGTAAACTTTGTATTCTGTAGTGCTTTTGTTATTCCTTTACAGTTACCTGTTGATACTGCGGCAACCATTGCACTTAGCTCGCCTTGACATGCTCCAATGTTTTCTGATACTACTGCACACGCATCGTTAATCTCTTGACCAACGTCTGTTGCTTCATCGCCTAGTACTTCATTTAGATCGTTCATTGTCTCAGACACTCCATTAATATAGTTGTCTAAGGCAGTTTCTAATTCTTCTCTTGCTACTGTGTAAAGTTGCGGGTCTGGAGTATCGTCGTCAAGTTCTATTGCTTCTAAACGTTCGATGAGAGCATTAACTTCTTCTGTCTTAGCTGTTGCATCTGTAATGTTAGTATTGATTTCAGATATCTTTTCAGTTGCTTCGCCTGCCACATCCATAGACTCAGTTAGTAACTCGTTAATTTTTTCTTCTGTTTCAGCGGCTGATATAGCTGTTTCAACATCAGATGCTAACGATCCAATACTACCCATAACTGCACAGGCATCTGTTGCAGTTGCCATTGTAGCATCACAGGCTGTTTCAAGTTTTACTGCTTTGGCATCAACTGTGTCATCAACATACTTAGGTGTTCCACCCGCAAACTTTTTATCAAGTGCGGCTTGTGGACCGTGAACTCTTGTTTCTTTTCCTAGATATGTAACAATAATAAATGGTGTACCTTCTTTGTCAACATTGAAGTTAACAACGCTACCATTGTCTTGAATACGTCTATAAATCATTTCTGGCATATTAATACTCCTCTTACAAAGTATTTATCTGCTATTTAATGATGTCGGCTAATCCTGCAGGTGCTTTAATGATTGGTGATGTTTGCTTTTGATATGCGTCAGCAAACTGTTTTGCAGTAGGTACACATAAAGAAATAGCAGTATGCTTAACAGTATAGCTTCTATTTACTTCTGCTGTAAACAAGAACTGTTGTAACCCAATGCCTTTCTCACTAGCAACTAGTGTCAACGGGTGATGAAGTTGAATTTGTTTATCATCTTCTTTTTCAAACTTACCTACAAGCTCTTCGCCTGACATAAGTTTAATAGTGACAATGTCGTCTTTTTTATAAGGTGCTTCGATTAACATATATTATTCTCCAGATTCATTAAAGTGTTTTTCTAATTCGTGATACCCACCCATATACTTACCCTTGAATATAATCTGTGGAGCAGTTCGTGGCATCGGAAGTTTGTTTACTTCAAATTCTTCCATCAACTGTTGTGGAGAAATATCTGAACCAATAATCATTTCAATAAATTCTACGCCTTTGTTTTTTAATAGATGTTTTGCTTTTACACAATAGCTACAATTCGGTTTTGAATATACTACTGTTGTGTTGTTGTCTGCCTTTTGCATTATAGTTTAAATCCTTTTAGACTGTCTGTTGACACGTCTTGTTTAATCCCACCGATGATATAACTTTCAACTTCTGTCTCTTGAGGTGCAACTTGCAAGCCTGAGCTAGATAGCCAATGTTGTGTCCACGGTAGCGGGTTTTGGGTTGATGATGCATCAAAGATAGTTGAGTATCCTAATGCTTTTAGCCTACGGTTAGCAATGTACTCTACGTAATCGCCTAACAGTCTTTCGTTCAGACCAATAATTGATCCGTCTTTCATTAAATGTTTAGCCCATGCTTTTTCTTCGTTAACACATGCTTTCCACATTTCATAAACTTCTGCTTCACACTCTTTTGCAATCTTAGCCATCTCTGGATCGTCATCGCCACGCATCCAATTCTTAAGAACGTGTGAACTTAGTGCAAGGTGTTGACTTTCATCACGAGCAATAAGACTAATAATCTTTGCTGAGCCTTCCATTTTCTTTAGCTCACCAAATGCAAATGTACATGCAAACGAAACATAAAAACGTAAGCCTTCTAAGATGTTTACGTTCATCATAGCAAGGAACATTTTTTTCTTAACGTCACGCATGGTTCCTTCTTTGCGATGAATGAATGCGTCTGCCGCACCTGTAAACGCATCATAGTTTTTAGTTACACTAATTGCACGTTTAATAATTTCATCGTCATTTAAAATATGATCTAATACTTCACTTGGGTTAGGATATACATTCTTCATAATGTGTGTATAACTACGTGAGTGAATAGTTTCAAAGAAGTCCCAAGTAACAATACAACCTTCTAGTTCTGGTAAAGACACATGAGGCAAGAAAGCAAGACATGGTCCTCTTCCTTGTACACTATCTAATAGTGTTTGGTACTTTAGGTTACTTGTAAAAATATGTTTTTCTTCTGGACGAAAGTTCTGGAAGTCAGCTCTATCTTTTTGTAACGACACTTCCTCAGGACGCCAAAAGTAACCAAGCATTGTTTGGTTAAGTTTATCAAATACAGGGAAGCGAAATGTATCGTATCTCTGTGTGTTTTGGTCTGCTCCGAAGAACATATGTTGTTTTGTGAAGTCTATTTGTTCACGATTAAATACTGTCTTTGCCATGTTTCTCTTTATCCTCTAATAGCGTATTTATAATATACACTAGTCTTGTCTATTTGTCAAGTACTTTATTTATATTGCACAACTATCGCAATATTCTTCATACTCATCGTCTGTGCCGTTAAATTCCGCACGTCCAATCTGTGGTTCAAAGCCGTTAAGTGGGCTTTCTAACTTAGCTTCTTCAACTTCTTCCTCGCTAGGATCAGACTTGAAGTCATAAGTGTTTTGATAGTATGCTGTTTTCCAACCTAATTTGTATGTTGTTAACATGTCTTGTAACATCACACTCATTGGCACTTCGTTGTTTTCAAAGTGTGTAGGGTTGTAACTCCAGTTACCTGAAATACCCTGATCAAAAAACTTTTGCATTACTGCTACTATGTTGATATACCCTTCGTTGCTTGGCATATCCCATAATAAAGTATAGTGATTCTTTAGTGTAGTATATTGCGGAACAATCTGTTTAAGAGGCCCTTTCTTCGACTTCTTAATGGACAAGAACCCTCTAGGTGGTTCGACTCCGTTGGTAGCGTTCGACACAATGGAACTGCTCTCTGAAGGCATTTGTGCGGACAACGTTGAGTGCCGTAACCCGTCTTTAACAATGGCTGTTCTAAGAGTTTCCCAATCATATTTTAATGTTATTGAACATACGTCATCTAACTCCTTCTTATACGTGTCAATGGGTAGTACTCCATCGCTATATTTAGTACGGTCAAAATACTCACACTTGCCTTTTTCTACAGCTAAGTTGTTTGATGCTTTTAGCAAATAGTATTGAAATGCTTCTGATAGTTCGTGTACTTTTGTTAATGCTTTCTTGTCGCTATACTTAACTTGATTCTTAGCTAGGTAATGTGCTAGTCCAATGTAACCTACACCTAAGCTACGTCTTGCTTTAGTACTTTTCTCTGCGGCTAAAATTGGATAGTGTTGATATTCAATAATTTCATCTAATGCTCTTACTGCCATATCACATAAGTCTTCTAGTTCGTCTAAGTTATTAAGTTTACCTACGTTAATAGCACTAAGAATACACAATGCAATTTCACCTTCTGGATCATCAATGTGTTGTAGTGGCTTAGTTGGTAATGTAATCTCTTGACACAAGTTACTCATGTATACTGTATCTTTAAATGAACTGTGAGTGTTAGCATGGTCAACGTTCATAATATAGATACGTCCTGTTTCTGCACGTTCTTTGATCAACGCAGAAAATAAATCCATTGCCGAAATAGTTTTAGTACGTAATGATTTATTACGTTCATATTTTGTATACAACTCTGCAAACTTATCTTGGTCTGAATAAAATGCTTCGTATAAGTCTGGCACTTCGTGTGGCGAGAATAAAGTTATGTCGCCGCCGGATAATAATCTTTCATACATTAATTTATTAAGTTGAATTGAATAATCTAACTTACGTACTCTGTTATCCTCTGTACCTTTGTTATTCTTTAGCACAAGGATGTCTTCAATTTCGTAATGCCATATTGGGAAGTGTGTAGTTGCACTACCACCACGTACACCATTCTGTGTACAACAACGTACTGTTGCTTCAAACTTTTTTAAGAACGGGACAACACCTGTGTGTGCTACTTCTCCACCTCTAATTTTACTGTTTACTGCTCTAATACGTCCTGCGTTAATTCCTATTCCTGCTCTTTGTGCGGTATAACGCCCAATAGCCATATCAGAACTAAAAATGGAATTAAGGGTATCATCGCTATCAACAAGTACGCAAGAAGCAAATTGTCTAAGAGGTGTGCGGACGCCGGCCATAACGGGCGTCGGGATATTGATTTTAAAAAGGGAGGTCGCATCGTAATATCTCCTTACATATTGCATACGTGACTGTGCAGGATATTCTGCAAATAGAGTTGCCGCAATCATCATGTACATCATTTGTGGAGATTCATAAATGTCGCCACTACTTCTATCTTGTACAAGGTACTTGTCAACTACTTGACGAAGTCCTGCATACGTAAAGTTCTCATCACGTTTATGCTTAATGTATTTGTTTAAGGTTGAAAGTTCGTCTTCTGTGTATTTTTCTAGTATAGCACTATCATACACACCACGGTCAATATTACGTTTGATTACATCGATTAAAGGAATAGGATTGTATTGACCAAATGACTCTTTGTAGATTGGGTATAATAGTAAACGTGCCGCAACAAACTGATAGTTTGGATTTTCTAATGTAATTAAATCGTTCGCACTCTTAACTAAGATTTCTTGAATTTCTGCTGTACTCATGTTGTCATAAAACTGAATGTTTGCACTCATTTCAATTTGACTAGAACTAACTCCTGCTAGTCCTTCACATGCTTCTTCTACCACAAAGTGTATTTTATCGATGTCTAGTGGTACACTTGACCCATCTCTTTTTTGGATTTGGATTCCCAAGCCGTTTGTCATTCTCTATCTCCTAATCTTTAATCTTTAATATTTTAATGTAAGTGTATTTATTGTAGCCGGGGCATTCGATATATGCGTTGTGATATAAATTCTGTTGGTAAATCTGCTCTTTGGCAAACCTCATCAAACTCATAACACAATACATGGTTATCTACGAATACAGGATAAAAAAATACCTCACTTGTTCTATCTGTACTGATATGTATCTCAAAATCACTCTGGGAAAACCTATCAGTTAATTGTAAAGTATAACACACAGCCAAGCTATGTGTCAAGTCACAAATTTTATTTTGGAGTAATATCTCCCATGGTCCAGGCCATGTTGTACGATCCCAAGGATCAATGCTTAATTTACAGCGTTCGTGTCGATCGTAGTAGGAGATTGCATCCTGGAAGGGCTTATTACTTGTTTCTAGTTTCTTTCTAAATCTAGACCAGTCAAAGAGCCTGCTCTCAAAATTTAATTCTTGCATTAAGTCTTATACGTAACGTTAAAGGATATTGATCCTGTATCACTAGTTGTTGTATTCTTCATCTGCACAACTATTGTTTCGTTAGTTGCATCTCCATCCTCATCAGCTAACGCTGTCTGAAATTCTAAATTAGGTCTGTAAGCATCAGTTCCTAAAAATGTAAACTCGTCTGTTGTTTGTGTAGTACCGTCTGCAAGGTTAACAAAAATGTTAAGTACACCTTCTCTAATTGCGTTAACGGCTGTTGACTTGTATACATAAGCAATTTGTACATTCTTACTAACTTCGCCACTACACTTTAATACTCTTACAAATGTGTTTTGTTGTGCTACAGGAATTCTATATGAAAAGTCATTTTTAAATAATCCTGGTCCTTCAACTTCTGGTACATATTTGTAGCCTGAAATTAATGTTTGATTGTATGTCAAATCTGCTGTTCTATCAAAGAAGTCACCGTCACTGCTATTAGTTAATGCAGTACCGTCTGTAAACTTAATGATAGCAAATGAAGCATTTGAATTTGCTCCACCATTGTTACCAACACTAGTAAATGAGTTATGTGAGCTTCTATTGTAGTTGCCCTTGTTAACAAATATACCGTATTCGTCAATGTCTGTAAATGTGCTGTTAGTAACTGTATTGTTCTGTGGACCTGTTAATTGTCCTTGAGCACCAATAGTAGTTCCTTGTCCAAACACTACACCTCTGTCTAAAGTTTGGAATGTTGTGTTACTAAATGTATTTTCTTTAATATCAAAGTCACTAAACACACCGTATGTATGTCCTTGCATACTACAGTTAGTAAACGTATTATTGTTTGAACTTACTGCTGTTGATAAACTGTTTAAAAGTATACCAACTTGTGTTGCTGTTGCTACTGTACCTGACGTCCAAGTTCCTTTGATAGCAATGTCTTCAAACATACTGTTTCTACAACTAGTTAACGATAGTCCTGTGTTAACAGTTTGTTGTACTAATGTAAAGCCTGACATCTTAATGTCTTGTGCTTGATTATTAAATGAGCTAGTTGCATCACTGGCATATGTACCTGGAGTACTTGTGCTATTAACAGTTTCCATAATTGGATATGCACCAGTCTGTGTAATAATTGTTCTTTCACTGCCTTCACCAACTAGTGTAGCATGTGGTGGAATTTTTAAACTATTTGATAATGTGTAATTACCTGCTGGAAAGTATAATGTTACTCTACTTGCAACACTTCCTTTTGATGCGTTGTTTAGATATAACTGATCAATAGCTCTTTGTAGAATTACTGTTTGATCTGATCCATCACCTAATGCACCAAACGACAATACATTTACTGTTTCGTCTAGTCTGTCTTGTAGTGTTCTAGTAACTGGAGTCGTAGCAGTAGCACCTGTTTGTAATGTATCATCAGTTGCTTTATATTTGTATGTGTCCGCGAAAGTAAACAAGTTATCATGTTGAGTAATAATCTTTGTATTACCTACTGCTGGTGCACCTTCTGATACAGAACCGTTACCAATGTAAAGTTCTCTAGCATCTACAGCCCAACCAAACTCACCGCCAGCTAATTGCGGTATGCCAGTACCTGCATTCTTCTGTCCGCGTCTAACCTGTATACGTGAAATTTGTACAATCGCCACTATATTTCTCCTAATTTGCTACAAGTATTTATCACTTCATGGAGTCATAATATTGATACACACGGTCCCACCACTTAGATTCCCACTCTTTAAATTCGTCTGGCCATAGATCAAACTGCTGATACGTTAAGTCGCGACAGCATACAAATACATGCCCTTCTTTGATGTCTGTGCCGTATATTTCGTTATGTGCTAGGGCATAGGCTGTTAACTGCAAATAGTAATCTTCAATCCATTCTTTCTTCTTAGGCTTGTTAGATTGCTTAAAGTCCATAATACAGGGCTGGCCTTTGTATGTTCCTACGAGATCAGTCGTTCCTGCGTAGATTTGAGGGTGATAAAGCATCACTTCTGTACCCCATATAGCATCTACATCAACCATAGCATTATCACGGATTTGTTCACCCATCTTGTTTGCTTGTTGACTGTAAGGGTTACTGCCTGGTTGTGGCCATTCACCATCTAAGATATAATCTTCTAAAAACTTGTGCATACGTGTACCAACACTAGCGGCCTCAGTTACAATCTCCTGTGCTTTCTTTTCTCCAACACGTTTACGCCATGCGTTTAAATGCGTCATATCCTTCGTTTTACTAAGGATTGTTGTAACACTTGCTACATGGTTGCCATCTGGACAAGCGTACAAACGTTTACCGTTTACGCTTTCTCTTTTTAATTCTTTATAAGGGTATTGTTCAGTTATTAAACTCATTTAGTTTCTTCCTCTGGCTCTAGCCATTCTGTTACAAAATTGATAACCAATGCACTCCTTATGTTGTGATAAGGATATGTTCCATGATTAACGTTGCCTGTCATTAGTACTGTCTTACCTGGTGTAGGTACTATTTCATTAATACTAAGGGTAAGATCTCGTTCTGCGATAATCGTGTATAACGAACCTGAATTATCGTTTGGTAGATCTAATTCTAAATCTTGTGCATACATTACTAAACTAACTAGATTAGGTTTGCCTGTATGATTGTGTACACTTTGATACTCGTATGGTTTATAATTGTGCAACCAGCTTTCGTCTACTGTTACTTTCTTTACGGGTATGTCATGTTCATTCATTTTGTCTCTAACCCAGTTTTCCATACCTACAAAACACATAGGGTCAATCGTGCTTTGTATTCGTCTAGGATATTCTTTAACTTCTATAACATTTTTATTTGCCTGTTGGTGTACAACTTTCCATCCGTCATAGTGAGTTTCAATTATTGCTTGGTTGTATCCTGTGTATACTGTATCCATTACTTAAATTTCTTATCTACGGCTTTCTTGCCTACATATAATATAGCTATCACAAACACTATCACAGTTAGTACTAGTGCTTCTACGGCTAAGTCACCTTGGCTTGCATCTATTTCAATGCCGTCCTTGCCTACTGCAATACGACATGTTTCACATGTTTCACTCATTAGGATCAAACTCCTCGTCTGGTGCAAAGTATTCAAAGTCAAAGTCAACTACCCAAGTGCGTCTTGGTGCTTTGCAAGGATAAACTCCGTGCCACACTCTGCCGTCCATAAGAATTGTTCTGCCTGGGTAAGGTGCAAATTGATTGTATTCTTGTGTGCCATCTGGATTAGGCATTAGTGTGTAAAGCATACCGTTGTCAGGTGACATAGTCTTATGGTCACTATCGTTAACAGGAGTGTCGTCCATAGCCATTACCATACTAATACATGCACTTCCGTGATTGTGTATTGCTTGGTAGCCTCCATCATTGTAATCAACACACCAAGTCTTACTTACTTTAATAGTTTTAACAGGAACGCCGTTGCGTCTAACAACTTTCATTACCCATTCCATTAGGTGTTTCCAATCAATGTTATCAAACTTTTCTTTGTCTATAGGTGGAAAGTTTGATTGTACTGATGGTTCGAATCTTGTTTCTTTAAGAAGTTTACTACTTGGAAAGCCTTGTTGTTCAGGTGTATCAGCATTCATCTTATCTGACCTTACAACTTTGCCGCCCCATGCAGGTAAGCTAGGAGGAGTAATATCATATTGGTAACCATTGAATGTTGTTTTAACGTTACTTTGGTCTTCACCTCTAAACTTGCTATTTTCAAATAGCTGTAAAAACTGTTCGTGGAAAGGACATTTAATATCTATTATCCATTGATTACTTGCACTCATTAGTGTGCCTAAGTCCATACGTTGGGTCATAGTTGTATGTTTCTCCTATCTCTGCCGTTAACATTAATAGTAAATGTGATCCTATCTTCATCACTGTTACTTGCTTGTGTTTTGTGTGTTAGCCAACCTGGAAATATTACAACGTCATTAGTTTGTACACTTACTTCTTTCCAATAATCGTGTATTGTATTAGTTGGCTTACGTGAATATGCTGTCCAGTTAGTTCTTAGTAACTGTTCAAACTGTATGTTACCACTTTTAGGTGGTACTTTTACATATGCAGACACTACTACATTTGCATTGCCATGATCATGTGGTAATGTGTGTGCGTTCTTTTGATGTAGATTAGTCCAACTACCTGTAGCAATAACGTCTGTGTAGTCTACGTCCCATTCAGCTAGTGCTATATCAATCTTTGGGCGTAACCACATCATAAAATCTCTGTTACTTTCCCATTCGTGGGGAGGGTTTAAATGTCCTGCTGTACTCAGGCCACCATCAGCTTCTGTTGGGTTTAGCTGTGCTTCTGTAGATTGGTAGTCTTTAAATGCTTGTACATCAAAGCCCGGGGTATAATTATATTTCCAAACTAAATTAGGTACAATAGATACTTCACTCATACTTTCCTCCTATACATTATATAGTATACAGGAAGTGTTCTACGATGTCAAGTGGTTTTTGTTATGCAGTTGCTTTTGATGTTGCACGTTGAGCCATTTTATCTACTTTGCCATCAGTCTTTTGACCTTTAGGTGCATCGCTAGGTGCTTGTTTCTTTGTGTAAAGTGTAATACCTTTAGCGTCAAAGTTTTTAATTAATGGTTGTATCTCTGGATTCTCATCATAAATTCTTTTAAAGCCATCGTAATCAAACTGTGGCTTTTTTAAGTTCTTCATGATAGTGTTCATTGCATCAAATGAAAGATAGGCAGGCTGATCTTGTGTATCGGCACTACCTATCACATTTCTAAATACGTTTATTAAGGAAGACTTGGTGTCTGAATTGGAAGCCTCAGCTACTTTTTTGCTTGAGGTACTACCTTTTTTTTTGAATCAGTTAATAACTGAGCTAATCTGCGTGAGCGTAAAACACTTTCTCGTTTACCTCTGTCCGCAATTTCTTCTCCGCCTGTTGCAGGTTCACTTGCTCCAAATTCATCATCTACTGGTGCTTCAGCATCGGCGTCTTGGTCAACTGTTGGTTCCATAGCTGGGTCCTCTGCAGGAGCCTCAATGTCTGTTCCCATAGTCTCTGGTGCGCCTTCGCCTGTTACGATAGCTACGCCACCTGTTAATGCTTCTCTGGTTGTTTCAAATACTGTGTAAAGATTTTCTAGTGCTGGTTTTACAGTTCCAATAAATGTTTCAGATGCTTCTGAACCCATCTCGTCTCTAATTTTGTCGCCTAGTTCTAGCATACTTTCTGTTTGCATTTCTGCTGTGTCTTCCATCCAACCTGTAACTCTGTCTACCATGTCTTTGGCCGCCATAACTAAAGTTGCCGCTTCTTCTGCACCTTCAATTAATTTATCAAGAGCTTCGTTCATTTCTGATTTACAGTCTTTGATCATTGCTTTTATTTTTACTGGATCACAGTCTGGATGCATTTTACAAATTTCTTCTGCACTCTTACCATCTTTACACATTTTCATAATGTGTGCTTTTGATGGCATTTTGCCTTCTTCTGCATCTTCGTTAGTTTTCTTAGCAATAGCTTTTTGTAAGCCTGCTGGAAGTTTCTTTTGTTTTGCTGATAAGCCTTTTGAGTCTGAATCTTTTGAATCGCCTTTTTCTTTTGCGGCTTTCTTCATTGGCTCTTTCTTGTCGCCGTCTTTGTCTAAATCTAAAAAGTCTGGTTTTGCTTCGTTAGCAGTTTCTTCTCTTTCAAGCATCTCTTGGTTGATAACGTCTAGGAACATTTTAGCTTTCTGATATGTGTCACTTGAATGTACGCTTTCAAACTGTTCGCTTGTTTCAACTTGGCTTAGTTGTGTACGTAATTTATTACGTGCATCTTCTAGTTGCTCCACAGTAAATTTATCAAGAGCAATTCTTGTTCCAAAAGTTTTAGCTAGGCTTTCATTTAAAGCATTAGCTGTCAAAGGTTTTTTCAAATCGTTAAGTTTCATATCAGTTGTTCCTTACATTAATATTATTTATCATTCTTCGTTAAAGATGAACCTGTCGATTTGGTCCATATATTGAAAAGTACGGTCTTTTGCTATCTCAAACCTAGTTTCTAACGCCATTTTACGCATTTCGTCGTCTGTTTGTTCAATGCTATGCTTATGGAACAAGCTATCCATGTAATGTTTGCTTAATCCTGCATCTAAATTTAGTATTTCACTACACTTCGCATCATATCCTTTAGCACGAGCTTTTGCAAAGGCAATGGCTCCACGCTTACTAAATGTTTCTGCTACTCTTGTATGTGTCTTTACGTCAAACACTAAAAATCCTTGTTTCGTCTGTCTAATCACTGTGTTCTTTATACGAACACTCTTACCCTTTGCATATGGAACATGGACTCTGTTAAGCCCTTCTTCCATGATACTATCTAAATCTTCAATTATACGTTTCGAGTTCATTTGCGATCACCATTGTCATACCATTGTTAGCAACTTTTGTCACCAACGCTTTTCTAATCAAATTCTCAATAATAAATTGTTCCCTCTGAGGAAAAGCATTGAGAGGAGTAATATGAGTCATTCTATTTAGAATCTCTTGCTCTTCATTGCTTACTTGTATTGTAAATCCCTCTAGCACTTGTTTTAGTTTCATTAACTTTTACCCATTTGTGCTATTGCATCAGCTTTTTGCTTTACTACATCGTCTAAGTCTTTTTTGTTATAGACAAACGACTGTGGTTCACCTGCTTTTGGTTTTGGATTCTTTAAGATGACTTGATCGCCTTGTACGTCATCTATATCAAATTCTTGTTCTTTGCCACCTGGCCCTTGTGTTGGCATTGCTAACTTGGCACCTTTTTTAAGTATGCTCTTTGATATGTTAGCTTGTGCCTTGCCAATTGATTTCATTGCCGCTTTACCTGCACCTTTAGCTAGATTGGCTCCAGCTTTAGCACCTGCTTTCATTCCAGCAGTAGCAACTCTCATTCCAGCCTTCGCGGCCGCTGTACCCATTGAAGCACCGACTCTACCAACTGCCGCCGCAATAGCCGGAACTACTTCAACAACCTGTTGTTCTTGTTTTGGTTTTGTAAACTCGTCTGCTCTCATTATTTAGATCTCTTTTTAAAACTCTTTTTTCTTGTAGGCTTTTTATACCTTGCTTGTGACTGTGGCTTATTTGCCCCAGCAACTCTCTTACTTAATCCACTTGCACGTTTAGTACGAGAGGATCTGACTTGCATTACACTAGCCTTCTTAGCCTTAGCACGTTTAATATTTAACGCACTTGAAACTCTTTTAGTTGCGTTACAAGTTGCCGGCTTAGCAACAATACGTCCTTTACGTGTTCCGCTTGTACATCTGTATTTACGTACTAACTTACCTTTTGTTTTGCCCCATATGCCGATAACACCTTCTTTAATCTCTGCTACCTTCATCTTCTGCGTCCTGCTTTATTTAACGCCTGGACTCTGCGTGAAACAGGATTAACACGTTTAGTTCTGCGAGCCTTACGCATCATCTTGCCGCCTATCTTAGCTCGTAAGCGTTTCATGTTAATTCTTGCTTTAATATTAGGTGCCGCAAAACATTGCGACATCTTTTTCACTATACGTCCTTTACGAGGACCTTGGGTACAACGGTACTTGCGGACTACTTTCTTTCCAGAACGTGCCCAAATTTGTTTTTCGTCTATTGATGTGACTTCACGTATCAGCATACGTGTATTTATCTATGTAAGTAGGGAAGTGTAATTAGTTGGTAAAGTTCATTAGTATGACTACAATAGTACTAAGTAGTCCTGCAACAATAGTTCCTGTTGCACCAATTAAAACTTTAAACATAGCTTTGTTGCCATGTGTAATATCGCTATGAACATGTTCTAGCTTATCTTCAACGCTGGCTAGACGTGCTTCTAAACGTATATACCTTTGTTCGCACAAATCAACGTGTGCTTCTAAGTTCTTTTTTTCTAACGGCGTTGCCATATGTTCTATCCTTTAAACCCATTGCTCAAATGGTGATTAGTAAACTTTTCTGTTAGCCTAATGTGTTTATATGCGAGATGTTATATGTGCCTTTTTACTATAGTATTTATTGGTAGTCTATATGTCTTTATCTACTACTTTAAAAATAATATTAATACGCTCTGAATCTTTAGTTCTAAACGCACTATTATTTATCGTAATTGTGCTATCTAACCCTGGTATAACTGGTATTAGATCAAAGTCATCTATTAGTGCATCAACACTTAGGGCACCTTCTTGTTCAACATCAAAACGAAACGACCATACATTATGTTTGCCCTTAAACGCTGTACCAAAGTCTTTAATATCTCTTTTTTCAACTGTGGGCTTTGTATCAAAGTATATGTTTGCTCTCATACTCATAACTTGCTGTGCTGTATTCCAGTTAGACTGTTGATTAATCAAATGACGATCTTCAGTTTTGAACTTGTTCAATCCAGTATTGGTTATGTCTACAAGTGTTTCAATGATGAATGTGTCCATGCATCTATTTATGGCCATAAAAAAAGGGCCCAGTAAAAACTGAGCCCTTTCTAAGTTTTAATTTACGTTAGTACTATTATGCACTTACGATGAATTGTCCACCTGCAGTTACAGTTGCACCAGTCGCGTCATAGTCGCCTGATCCAGCCGCCGCACCTAAGTGTCTGATTGCCGCTTGTAAAGAAGCCGCGTCCCACTGTGTGTCGTCAACTACGATGTTTAACAATCCAGCAGTACCTTCACTGTTCATTGCGATTGGGTTAATTGCTTGTGCAATTAGTTCTAATGCTTTACCAATTCCGCCTTCGCCTGCTAATGAAGCTCCTGCGTCTACTACGTAAAATCCTAAATTTGCTGTACTATATAACGTTGCGTGTGCATGTCCTAGTCCAGTTGTTCTTGCTACTCCAGCCATTTTATTTCTCCTATGTTATAAATGAGGTTTCCCTCGGCTCTAATGGCCACACACTTTTTCTCGTGTATTGTGGTTACTTTTATTTATCCGTTTTAGGAAAATGGGTGGATTATCGGCTGTTTTTAGCTCTTTTTTGCAATGCTCGTAGCATTTGTATGTATCCTGGGCCTGCTTTAACAATATCGTCTAGCAATTCTACTGCTGGTAGATATGCTTTAACAAATGCAGGTGACATACTTTGACCTTTCTTTGCCGCATCTAAAAACTTCTTAGTTCCCATTACGTTCTTTGCACCAACAATGTATCTGTATAGTGCTAGGTCTTGTGCAGTAGTTGGTACCATGTCTGGCATACTTACTGTAGGCTCGTTGTCTTTTACTTTAGTATCTTCAAGGTTAGCTTTTCTTGCTAGTTCCTCAATGTACATAATAATATCACTGTTACGAAGTTTAGCTCTTGAAGCAAGTAATAGTTTAGTTACCCACTTCTTTTTATCTGCGCCACTAAGCCTATCCCAATTAGTTACTGCTCGTCTAATTGTTTTGTAATCAGTATTAGTAATTTTACAAGCACGTTCAATTGACATAAGCATGTCACTACCTGATAGTTTGCTTGTACCTTTTAAAGTTATTAGCCATCTGTTTAATCCCATTACAGGTAAAAATGTACTAGCTCTAACTTTCTTTGCACTTTCAAAGTCTTTAAGTTTCATTAACGCATCATCGTCTCCACTAACAAAATATATTAAGTTATAGAGATCAGTGCCATGCATCCTAAACTGTCTATAGTTTTGATTCTGTGTAGTCTTTGTTGCGTATCCTGCTACGGTGCCATTGAACTCTGAAAACTTTCTTAACAGTTCTAATACTAATGTCATCAAGTAAAGACGCTCACAACAATCTGTATAACTTAATTTAGAGTTATCAGACGTGTTGCGAGTCATCCTCGCTTCGTGTAGTTCTGTTAAAAAGTTAAGTTCCATTATGCGTAATTACTTCTGCGTTCTGTGTTGCCACCATCTTTCATGTACTTGTCTTTAAAGATGTTGACCATTTCTTCTTGACTCTTAGCACTTAACATTTTACCTAACAGTTCGTCTTGTGCAATGTCTAATGTAAACTCACGTTTGATTGCAGGTTTAACTGCATCAGTTGTTAACATCATTTTAAGTGTTTGTGCATGTGTAACACTAGCTTTGTATTTCTTGCCAGTTTCACTTGTTAAATGTGTAACTGGATTAGGGTTACCTCTTGAATCTAAAATCTTACCAATCTGTGTAATCATTGGCATTTGCTTAAATTCTTTATCCATATCTGCATTATCGTCGTCCGCTGGGTCAAAACCCTTTTTCATATCAGCGAAGTCGCTATCAAAATCAGATGCTTTCATTTTTGCTCTCCCGTTTAATTGCTCTGTTAGCTTTACTAAATTCAGAGCGGTTTACTAGTTTAATATCGCCACCTGGGTTAGCTAAAACATAGCCCTCGCCTCCTGGCTTACCTGCGATAGATGCCTTAATGTCTGTTTGTTTGCTTTCCATTTGTGTAATAATGTCGTCCTTGACTTCCATTATCCCTGAAACAGTTTGCCACATTGCCTGAAACGCCTGCATATGCGTTTTAATATAATCAATAATCTTTGCTTGTTTCTTTTTAGATACTTTACTAGATGTTAACCATTGTACAAAGTCTTTACCTAAGTTAGCTAGTCCTGAATCTACTTTACTATTTGTATAAGCATAAAGTATTTGTGCAAAGTCACTAACTTGCATCTGCTGTAATGTAGCTGTGTCTAGTAGACTATCAATAGCAGGACCATTCTTAGCAACAATACCTTGTAAACTTTTTAGTTTAGTTAGATCAACTTCTGGAGCTGTTTGTGCAACCACTGGAGGTAACACTAATAGCTTTGATCCTTGAAACATGTCGTAATCTTTTAAAGGACTTTCAGCACCTTCTGCATCTACTACTCTGTGAATAACTACACCAGCCTGACTTGCTAGTATCTTCTTACCTACATCGCTGTCTGCTTGTACTGTGTAAGTTACTGTGTTAGGAGTAAACTGTAATACGCCTTTGTTGTTAGTTGGTGTATCAAAGTAAAGCATGTCGCCTTTAAAGAATCCTCTGTGTTCAATTGGAACAGCTTTTTCTGCAATAGGAAACAGAGCTTTCATTCTACCTGCGAATGCTACATAGCCTGGTTTATCTCTGTTCTTTCCACCACTACGGTTGAGGAACATTTGTTCAAGGTCATCAGCACTTTTTGATTTGCCGTCGTATCCTTTTGCACCAAAGCCTGACTTGTCTGTAAGTATGAACTCTCCATTTTCATCGCGGCCAAAAATGACTGCGGGAGATCCGTCCCATTTAATTGTTGCACTGGTGTGTCCTCCTGTACCCATGCTGGCAATTGAATCCAATGCACGTTTAGCACCTGCACTACCATGGAAGAAGATTAAGTCTTCAGCATGTTGTATTCGAGCTTCTGCTTCGTTTATTATTTCGTTAAATCTCATTTGGGTAACTCTAGTCCGTTCTTTTCGAAATTATCTCTAGCGTCTTTAATTAAGTTTTCGTAGTTAGGATCTGTTTTAATCTTTGCAATAATTGTTTCAACACTATCCATATCTTTTGCAGTAGCAGTATCACCCATTAATGTTTTTGCAATCTCATCTGGGTTCTTTGATATAGTTTGATTTGTAATTCTATCTACTAATCCTGCACCACTACTAAACTTGTATCCTTGTGCTTTAGCAATACTGCTAATAAGGATCATTCTATGTTGTCCTTTGTATGGAGTGTTGTCGCCACTGCCTTTGAGTGCGAACTTCATGAACTCAGGCTCGCCAAACATCAAGTCTGTTTGTACATAGCCTTCTTCAGGGTTGCCATTGATTGGAGTTAGGAAGTGTACGTTGATGCCACTCTTTCTAATCCACTTTTTAAGATCATCTCCTGGATGATTCTTTTGTACCCACGCCGCAAGTTTAGCAACCATTTCGTCTTTGGTAACTTCGTCTTGGTTAACAGCAATATCCATATCGCCACTTGTACTTCTAATTCCTGTACTACCTAATTTAAAATCTTTGTGTGGTAGTCCTGTAATCTTTTCTAACCATGCAAGTGTAGGATCAACATCAGCTTGATTGATACGCTGTGTTACAGGTTCTTTAGTTTCTGGATCTTTGAATATGTTTCCACCTTCATTAAGAATCATTGCTTGTATCCTTTTTGTTGCGTGTTTCAACAATTTTATCTACACCACGTTTGAACTTGCGAGGGTCTCCGCTACGTATACTGTTAATGAATCGTCTTTCTAAGTCCGAAGCAGTTTCAGCATCGTATTGTTCTGCAATGCGATTGAGTAAGTTAATAGAACTTTCAATAAGATTATTGCCCGTAGTTTGTACGAGTGCATCGTTATCCGTAGTTTGTCTAAAGCTACTAAGTTCTTCTAGTATTGATCTTGTACGTTTTCTCATATTATCCAGTTCCTATGTTGTATTTAGTAAAGAAATTAACAAACTTGTTCATAAAGAGATTGACTAAGCCGAACACCTGCTATATAGTATGTATATTAAACACTGAAGCGGGTGTTGTGTAATGGTAAGACCTTAGCCTTCCAAGCTAATGATAGGGGTTCGATTCCCCTCACCCGCTCCAAGGCCGGCATAGCTCAGTTGGTAGAGCAACTGATTTGTAATCAGTAGGTCCGCGGTTCGAGTCCGTGTGCCGGCACCATTGGTCCCATCGTCTATCGGTTAGGACATCGGGTTTTCATCCCGAAAAGAGGGGTTCGACTCCCCTTGGGACTACCAATAAAAAAGGTTGACAACCTAATAGCCCTGTGCTATATTAGTAGAGTAAGTCAAACAATAGAGAGCAAAACGTCAATGTATAAGGTCACAGCATGGTTTAAAAACCGTAAAGTATCACAACAGTTTCATGACCTACACGATGCAATTGAATATCGTGATGATGTAGACGCTCACTATCCTACAAAGATAATATTTAGAAAGGTAGTATCAATGAGAGAATGGGTATATAACTGTTGGAATGTAGTAATGGATCACGAACGTAATCCACTAAGTGCAATTCCAGACTTTAGCACACGACATATGATTATGCAAGTCCTTGCATGGATGTGGTGTATTGTATTTGCTATTATAGTAGGTAGCATGTGGGTAGGAATTATGAGCATGGTGTTACATGCATTATTACTTGCCGCAGTTGCAATTACAGTAGCAACATTTGAAACAGCCAAACGCAATCCGACAGCATTCCGTAGAGACAACGGAATCAACTCACGTGGTTACGGTGGCGAGCATGAGTGAAAACTATTGCACAACTAAAGGCTTAGGCTGGGCGTTCTTGATTATCATTATTGGTATGGTTGGTATGCCTATACTTGGGTCAGCGATTGCTTATCCAGATAACTGTAAACAATCTATCCTTATTCCTTGCTTAGGACTAGGCGAATAAATATACACAATGTTTAATGCAGTCAAAGAAATAATTTGGCATTTGACTTGTACTAGTTGCAACAACTGGTTCACATATGCGACAATGGAAGAAAAGTTACGTATTGAGCGTTACTCCTTCCATTGTCCGCATTGTGGTGTAAAAGCATCCGCAAGGATAAATAACGAGAAGGAAGATTAAGCTCGGCACTAGTTGAGCAAATTTTTTTTGACTAATGAAAAGGAAAAAAAGAAAATGACGCAGTTAATATCCCCACAAAAATTTACAAACACAATTGGCCTTTTAAGGTCATTTTTTTTGGACAAAGGATTCTTAGAAGTCCATACCCAAAACAGACTAAGCATACTTGCCGCATGTGAAGATCCATTCAATGTAGCAACATACCAATACGCAGGCAACACTTGGCCATTGCCGCAAACAGGCCAGATGTGGTTAGAACATGAATTATTAAGTAGCCCCGATAGTAAGGGGTTTTTTTGTGTCTCCACTTCCTATAGACAAGAGCCTAATGCAATACCAGGCAGACATGATATAATATTTCCAATGTTTGAATTTGAGATGCCAGGTAATGTAGATGATCTAAAAGCAATGGAGTATGAACTATGTGAATACTTAGGCTTTGGTAACATTACAGAAAAGACCTATGCTGAATGGCAACAACACTTTGGACTAAGTGCTGATACAGAGATGGAAGCACAACACGAACTTGCAATGGAAAAAGAGTTTGGTCAAACACTTATTACAAACTTCCCTGAACTAACATCACCTTTCTGGAACATGGCTAGAAACGATGACGGCGAAACTGCAAAGAAGATGGACGTTATCTTAGGTGGTATGGAAACAATAGGATCAGCAGAACGTTCATGTGATGTTGATATGATGCGTGATACATTCCACAGTATTGTAGACGGAGAGTATGCAGAGTTACTATTCAAACTGTTTGGTAAGGAAAGAGTTCAAGCAGAACTAGAAAAGTTTTTAGAGTTTGACTTCTTTCAACGAGTAGGCGGAGGCATAGGTGTAACACGTATGATCCCTGCACTAGAAAAGATCAACAAAGTATAAGAATAATCTGGGGTGGTGAAATGGTAGACACGCACGATTGTTTCTCGTGTGATGAATGACAGCAAATTATTTATCGTGGAGGTTCGAATCCTTCCCCCAGAGCCAAATAAAAGGTTGACAACACTAAATACAGATGTTATATTATATGTATAACTTAGAACACAGGAACATTTCAAACATGTCAAAGACTATCAGAACACAATTATGTTGGCCCTTGAGGGGTATGTCTTGATGTGACTTTCTAAAAAAAGTTATATTGCGAAGCCCCTAGTAATTAATTTTATTAGGGGCTTTTTTTATGGGTGTGGTGTAATGGTAACACAACTGATTCCAAACCAGTTAATGGGGGTTCGATTCCCTCCACCTATGCCAACTTAACGTTGTCTAATACTATCTATAAAGTTGTACACACGACCAAACTGTTTGTCAATACTTATTAGGTCTTGTTCAATCATACTAACTAGTATCTGTAACTCCATCAATGTAATCAATGTCCATGAAGCTAAGCCTAGCAGGATAGTACCAAGTAGACCTATCAGCATGGTATTTGTTTTACGAGTCATATTTTATTTTTGTGGGTTCTCTTTACCTTTAGCAAAGTTTTCTAAATGATCAATATAGTTGTGTATCAAATGATCTGAAAAATTATCTATTTGACCTTTTTTAATACCTGACCACATGCCACGTAATCTATCTTTAACCATTTGCCACCCAGTAGGTTTACGTACATTACCATAACTGTTTAGGTAGTGCATAGTTCCGTGGTGTTTGAAACCCATAATGGCAAGAGGAACAGTTGTTACTATATCGTTATTGTTCTTCCAACGATGATGGGTGATACCTAAACTATTAACATACCCTGTCCAACCTACTCTTGGTGATCCATATGTGTAAAGTTCTTCTGGGTTAGGCACTAGTTCAAAGTACAAACAACGACTAGCCATAATAGTTGCCATTGCCGCTCCTAAACTGTGTCCTGTAAACCACACGTCTTTATTTTTATTTTGTGTACGAGTTAAGTCTTCTCTAATAGCTGGCCATAGCTCATCTACTTGCCCTTTGAATCCTTTGTGTACTCTACTAACTGTTTCTGCTATAACTGGTAACGCATTAGCATCAGCTTTGATGTCTGCGTATTGTGTTGGTTCTGTTCCTCGACAAGCTACAACTAAATCACGTTTGTTCATAAAACGGTAAGATTGAGCTCCTTTTACATCGTAGTACTCTACAGTTGTAAAACCTAATTTTTTAGCCTGCTTTGTAGCACTGGCTTTATTTAAGTAAGCAATTTGGCTTATTTTCGCAAACAATAAACTTCTTTGCTTGAAGTTCATAGTCATAATCCCTTGTTCTGGTATCATCGTTTTCCCTCTCAGTAATATGAGTATTTATTAGAACTTTGTTATAAATAACTCTGACATAAATGCAGTTAGTTCACAAACATGTGATAATTCGAGCGGAAGTTACTAATCCGCCAACAGATGAAACCCTTACAAGTAATGATGTGAAAGCCTTGATAGAGGCAATAGGTATGAAGATCCTAATGGGACCATATGCCAAATATTGTAATATGAAAGGTAATAGAGGGTTGACTGTTGCTACTATTATAGAAACTAGTCATGTTATAATACACACATGGGACGAAACAGATCCTGCTATGATACAACTTGATGTGTATACTTGCGGAGTGTTTGATCCTAATGTAGTATTTGATTGGTTACAAAAATATAACCCTACTAAGATAGATTTTAAATACCTTGATAGGGAAAATGGTCTAACAGAAATTAAACTTTAATAAAAGAAAACCCCCTACATCATTGTAGAGGGCTTTCTGAACACTCGGAAGTGTTCGGGGGCATTCTTATTTGTTCATTAATTCGTCGACTTCGTTCCAAGCCTTTTCGTCTGCATCGTAAATTTTTTTATCTTGTGGAACATGTCCTGGCTTAACGAATAAGGCTAACATGGCAAGAGCAAATAGTAGTAACAATGTAAAACGAAAATCCATAGCCCTCCCTGTTAGGTGTAAATATATTTACACTCTTATTTAATGGCTTGGAGTTGTGTAATTAACTACTGCTATTATATGTAGTTGGTCCAGGAGGGGTGTTTGATCTTTAGTTCCATTTGTTTACGTTTGCTAACTAGATCATAATAGTCTGGAGCATATGGTTCACGTTTAGGTTTCATTACAGTTTTGTTACCCTTACGAGTGTTACAGGGCATACAAGCCGCAACAATGTTTTCCCAAGACGTCCGTCCACCTTTACTCAAAGGTATAACATGATCAAGGGTAAGTTCTTTTTTAATTAATTGTATGTCGCAGTATTGGCAAGTGTATAAGTCACGAATGTATAAGTTTACTTTAGAGAAGCGAGGCTTCCGCCGTTTGCGTTGATGTTGCTTTAGCATAATCACAGCCGGCACACGAGTTTCCCAAGTAGGGGAACTTACAATCCAATCATCATACCAATCTAATACTGTAACTTTATCCATCCATAGATAAGTTATTGCTTCTTTCCATTGAATTGCTGACAGTGGTAGATATGATAATGGTTGTGCGTCTGCATTGAGTACAAGTACATCAGACAATTCATTGTCTCCTTTGCTATGCTATATGTATTTATTACTGTTGGTTCTTCCACTGAAGATATGTAAAGTAGTCTACTATGAGAACTTGTATTAATAATCCTATAGGAGTTAGTACTGCACCAAATAGAATAAACGGAATTACTACGGTCCAAAAGAATATTCGCCATAGTATAAACATAGCCTGGTCTGCTGGCCAGATCCATTCAGTCCAACTTGGTATTGGTTTCTTTGGTCTAAAGTCTTGTACTTCCCATCTATCCATTATACAAACAAACTACTTACTGATTCTTCATTGGTAACTCTGCGTATTGCTTCACCAAATAGATTACTAACACTTACTTGTCTTGTTTTCTTACAGTTCTTAGGACAACGATTAGGAATAGTATCTGTAACTACTAATTCTTCAAGTACTGACTTCTCAACTTTTTGACATGCTTCACCTGACAGTACACCGTGTGTGATATATGCTCTAACACTTAATGCACCTGCATCCATAATCGCCTTGGCCGCATTGCATAATGTTCCGCCTGAGTCTACAATATCATCTACTAGAATAGCATGTTTGTCTTTTACATCTCCTATTAGATTCATTACTTCGCTCTTGCCTGCTTCTGGTCTACGTTTGTCTACAATAGCAATGTCGCCTCCAAACATGTCAGCAAACTTTCTAGCACGAACAACACCGCCTGCATCAGGACTTACAAATACTGTACCTTGTTGATGTACTTCTGGATCATCTCTCCAACCAATTGAACGTTTGATATCTTTTGCAAATACTACACGGCTTGTTAAATCGTCTACAGGAATATCAAAGAAGCCTTGTATCTGTCCTGCATGTAAATCCATTGTTAAGATTCTATCTGCACCTGCTGTTGTTAATAAGTTACTAACAAGTTTTGCTGTGATAGGAGTACGTGAAGCACTCTTACGATCTTGTCTTGCGTAACCAAAGTAAGGAATGACTGCGGTAATTCTACTTGCACTTGATCTACGTGCCGCATCAATCATAATCATAAGTTCCATAACACTATCATTAACAGGTGTACATGTACTCTGTATAATAAACACATCTTCGCCACGTACATTTTCTAAAAACTCTACGCTACTTTCTCCATCAGCAAACGTCGATACGTTAGCCGGTACTAGTGTTGCAAAACAATGTTCTGCAATCTGTTGTGCTAAATCTGGATTAGCATTTCCTGTGATAATTTTCATTTTCAAACGTTGTCCTTCCTTACTTGGTAATTGTACTTGATAGCACATTCAATTAACGACAGATCAACACCATGTTGTTCTGCCAACTTTGTTAGAGCTAGTGTGTCTTTAGGAAAACAATGTCCTCCAAAGCCACGCTCTGTCGTTATACTTGTATGGCTTTCACCAATACGTTTGTCTACACTTACACCATTAGCAACTGATGTATAGTCGACACCACTTGCTTCACATAAGTCATATACTTGATTAAAGAAACTTACTTTAGTTGCTAAGAAACTATTTCTTAGATACTTTATTAAAATAAGTTCTTCAGGGGAGTTTTTAGTATTCACGTTAATCTTACCAAGAGCATCTATTAGTATAGTTGCCCAAAAGTTTGTATCGCCTTTAGCAAGAAAGTGTGTTTCTGTATTGCACAGATCCTCTACGGCTGTTTCAGCACGTAGGAACTCTGGACTAAAGGTTGTGTTTGACTCTTTGATTTGATCCCAGACTTTAAGATCAATAGTACTTTTAACAAGCACAGGAATATTATCTAACTGTCTTGCTTGATTAACAACGTCAATGACATTACTGCCATCACATGATCCGTCTGTGTTAGACGGTGTTGACACACAACAAATAATTCCTTGACAAACTTTATCAAAGTCAGCGACATACCCAAGTGACGGGTCGTGAATTTCAACGTCCCAAGACTCTTTAAGTATAGCATGGTATGCCTTACCAACATACCCATACCCTGCAATGATTAATTTCATTAAGCAATCCTCGTAATGTGCTACTAGTATATACTTAATTATCTATTATGTCAAGATAAAATAGGCGAGCTGAGTCAACCCGCCTATCCATTTTATTTGTTGTCGTGATCGATAGATATATGTTTAAGTACTTTGCCAGTATTTGGTCCAGCAGTAACAGTATATCCAGTCGTACCATTTCCATACACGTTTACTTCACTACGAGATTTCATAAGGATTTTTTCCTTGCGTTCTCTCATTTTTTGCTCACGGTATGATTTAAGTAGGTAATCGTATCTGTTCATTACACTCTCCTTTTTACAGTTAAGTGCGTTCCTTCAGCATAGTTGCTTACTTCCGGGCTATAGTCGCCTGAACGTTGTATTATTATTTAGTATATTTTTTACCCATGCACTAAGAGCATGACAGCCTTTACCAAAAAAACACTGAAATCACACTCTTTTAAGAGCCTACTTTTGTGCGTATTTAATAAATATAGGTGAAGTAGAAAAGTTGCAATGATTTTGAAGCTTCCACACACAGACACATTGGATAGACAATGCGGATAATCCATCCGTTACAAGTGATTGACGGGGACCAAAGGTTCACGCACCGCCGGGGAAGTTCCGGGGTATTGCTTTCCTCAAGCATCCTAAAAACTAATAAGGAGAAGTAAAATGGCAACTATGCTATTCAACGGCCTTGTGAGTTTACTTGGAAACCCAAGCCCGTCCAAGGCTTTCGAAAAAGAGATGCTCACATACGCCAAAACAGAGTACGGAAGAGATTGGCAGTACGCCTATCACTACATGTTAACCCACAAGGGCAAAGGTCCTAAAATGGGAGTAACATTATAATGACATCAGCAATTTTAACAGTATCTACTGTAATTCAAGACGCTATTGAAGGGTTGATTGATTTAACAAAAGAGTGGAAACGAAACAGAGCTAACAAAGCCGCGATTCGTAGAACACACAAGGAATTATCCCAACTAACAGATCACGAACTACGTGATTTAGGCATTGGACGTTCTGATATTACATCAATTGCTTTAGGCAATTTTCATGATAAAAGAATGAGCAACGCTACAACTAACAAAAATTTAAGAGGATGGGTATAATGACTGCTATAGAATTAAGATCAACAACTTGGGACTTCACATGCAAAACGTGTGTAGTAATTAGAAACGTACTATTAGGTATGTGGATTGCAATGATTGCGTTTGGTGAAAGTGCAGGACGAGCTAGAGCGGCCGCTGAACTATCACGTCAAGGCTATCACGAACAAGCACGTAACTTAATGTTAGATCAAGGGAGAATTAAGTAATGTCATTCTTCGCTAGAATATTTAAAATATCAAAAGCTCATAGTCGTGCTAGAAATACTAGAGCAGTATTGCATAGCCTAAGCGATCATGACTTGAGAGACATTGGAATCAAACGTGGTGATATAGATTACATTGCTGATGAACCAATCCGAGATATGGAAGCCAAAGACAAGTATGAAGCTGGCGACCATTATATGCGAGGGAAACCTGTAGCAACTTGGAAAGGTAAAGCTCATGCGTAATGTTATATCTGCACTAATTCCATTTAGTATCATGATGTCAATCTTAGTAGGCGTAATGCTTGTTAACGGATTGTTCTGGGGAGGGTACTTTCACTAATGCTAGATCCAGACCATACATATAACAAGCCTAAAGGTGAAAAGAAGAAAGGTGGCAAATAATGTGGCCTTATACTGACGAAGAGAATGATTACTTAAATGGCAAAACCCAACGATAATTTCAAACTAAACACTAAAGATGTAGAGCATATTGAATGTGCTCTACGTCTACTTCAAACATCTTTACAAGACGATGTATCGAAAAAAGAAATAGTTAATCTATTGGCAAAGTTGTATCATCAGAAAGTATGGTACAGGCCAAAAGAAAACTTTGTTAGTGGTTAGATGAATCCTCAACTGAGAACAGTAATACTAATGTGGACAATAATAATATTGTTACACTTTATAGTAATACCTATTTGGATGTGGAGTTTGGGATTATAAATTAGAAATGACAGAGCCTTCCGCCAAGACGGCTCTGCCATAACTTAAAAGTGTTATGTTTTCTTACTTGCGATTGTAAATGTGATATAACACCCATACAGCTACTAAGCCAACAAGTCCCTGTGCAGATAATGAACTTATCATTCCAGTGATGTTACTTACTACGCTGATGTTTGGCCAGAACGGAATGTTTTGACCGTTGAACAAAACTTCAAGCACAATACCTAAAGCGATAAGTGATACACCTACCTCAGTAATGGCACTAGCCCAAGTTTTTATTTTATTTAAGATATCCATATAGATCTCCTTTCTAAAAAACTAAGTCAACGTCGACTCAGTCAATTATTTAGATAGTGAGTTATGGAAGTAATACTAGCATAAATGGTCTAAGGCGTCTTAAAGCTAGGCAACGCCTTAGGTATTTTAGGGTAGGGGTGGATAATTGTCGTTATGTGTACAGTTTATTTCTTTGTCTTGCCACTTGTCAAAAATGATACTACCAATGAATGCAACGACACCAAGTCCTAATAATCCCCATAGTGCCGGTTCATTCATAAGGAGATAACCTAGTACCTCCATGCCATTCATTTGGTTAAAGTCTACTTCAGCCATGCAATTCGTCGGCCTTCTGCTTTTCTAAAAGCATGTTCTTTATGTGATCCTGGATATCTCCAAGCCCATATAGCAACAAGGACCATGAAGCCGCCAGTCCATGCTATTGCTTTTAAGTTACCTGTAGTAAACCACATAATAACTAAACTTGAACACATTGTTACGATCATTAAATATTTTCCTTTAGTTGGAAATACTCTTTTCTCGCTCCAGCCACGTAGAAACGGACCAAATAGTTTATGGTTCATAATCCAGTTGTGCATTCTATCACTTGACTTCGCAAAGCAATATGCGGCACCAACTGCCGGTGTACTCCAAGGTAAGCCTGGTAGGTAAATTCCTACAAACGCTACACCTAATAGTAGACATCCTAGCGTAAACCAAAACGCCTTTTTTATATTAAAGTTTTTCATCATTGTTATAGTACTTTCTGTAGAGCCTCAATTAATTGATGCATCATTGCATTCGAATGGAAAGGTGTCGGAGCAAGGCGTAGGCGCTCTGTACCTACTTCAACCGTTGGATGGTTGATTGCTTGACAGTAAATTCCATACTCATTTATAAGTTCGTCACTTATAGCTTTACACTTCTTAGCATCTCCGATCTTAATAGGAACGATGTGTGTTACGTTTTCGAAGATAGGGATGTCCCTGTTGGTAAGAAGTTTTTTAAGTCTTTTGGCTCGTTCCTGGTGTTGTTCTCGTAGTTCGTTATGGTCTTTTAAATATTTTACACTAGCTAATGCTCCTGCACAAATAACAGGACTCATTGAAGTAGTAAAAATAAACCCCGAAGCAACAGAGCGAATAGCATCAATGATAATATTATCACTTACAATGTATCCTCCCTGCACTCCGTAGGCTTTCCCTAAGGTGCCATTCAGTATATCGATTTTATCCTGTGATCCTTGCTTTGCAGAATATCCTGCACCTGTTTCACCATACAGGCCAACGGCGTGGACTTCATCGAGATATGTAATAGCACCGTACTTCTCAGCAAGAGCAACAATGCCTGGTATGTCACTGACGTATCCATCCATGCTATACACGGACTCGAAAACAATACAAGGTGTGCCTTCGACGTCTCGCAGTAGTTCTTCTAAATGCTCAAGATCATTGTGCCTGAATATTTTCTTTTCTGCACCACTGTTTCGTATTCCTTGAATGAGGGAAGCGTGATTCTTGCTATCACTAATAAAAACAATGTCGGGAATGATACGTTTTAACGCAATTAGAGTCCATTCATTTGCTACATATGCTGATGTATAGAGTAAAGCCGCTCCTTTGCTATGCAGTTGGGCGAGTTCGTTCTCTAGGGCAACGTGATAATGACTTGTACCCGCAATATTTCTAGTCCCGCCTGATCCTGCTCCTGTTTGATCAAGTGCAGTATGCATTGCGTCTAGAACCACCTTATGCTGACCCATTCCTAGGTAATCATTTGAACACCAGTTTACTATATTTTTTATAGCATACTTCCCATACCAGATGGCATTAGGAAACTCTCCTCTTTCACGTAAGATATCGTTAAAGACTCGATAGTTACCTGATTTTTTCAAATCATCAACTGTGTTTTCAAATGGAGTTTTGTCAATCATTGCACAGCTATTTATGTGCGTATTTTATACTAAGTCTGGATAACGAACTTGTATTGTTTGGTGTGACCTATCTCAAACTGGTGTAATTGGTTCAGTTGTAAATGCTTAAATGTATTAACGATATGCGGCTCTATGCTATTAAACCTTGTTTTAAGTGTGTCTATGTCTCTAGTCATAGCTTTCATTACTGCTTCTGTTTGGTCTTTTTCGAGCAAACAAGTAAACTTCTCAATCTCAATCATGTTCTTAAATTGCTCGTATGTGTCAGTTGTAAAGAAGTCTGATACAACTAATAGTGTATCTGGAGCAACACTATGAAACAGTTTTTGCTCAAACATCACATGCATACTATCTAAAAACAATAGCACGTTATAGTCTTTCAACTCTGTATTACCGCTAGTAAAGTAATGGTTGTTAGGGTAATTAGTTCTAGCATACTCTATAAAGTCTTTGTTATTGTCTATGCCGTGAACATTTATGTTATAATATCTTCTAAGGACATCAACTCCGCGACCCCAACCACAACCAACATCAAGTATCTTGGCTCCATCTAAATTAATGTCTGTCAACAAATCCAAGTACGCATTGATTTGTCCTGGCCAGTCTTGATCAATAGTTTCTAAATTAAATTTATTATGTAATTGTTCTAGGCCGTGATTCTGTAAGGGCTTCCAGTCTATGTTCTTTACATACTGTTCAAAGAAGTCTGGGTGTGATAAGTTAAGCACAGGGTTCATTGGCTTAACTTTAGATTCTCGTATAGTATCGTCAGCTTGTGCGCCAAGCCTTGCGAATACTTCGTCTAATTCTTTTTGTGTTAGTTCATTCATAATAGGGGTTGGTCCTGTTAACTGCATGTTGACATGTAAACAATGAATCTCTGTGCGTTTGTGTTAACAGGACCTCGCTACTCTCTATATGTTTTGTACCGTGCTATGCACTACCATTTGTATATCCTACTTATAATTCGGCTTATACTACTTTCACTTTTGATTTATGAACTCGTAAAACTTTTCAGCCGCTTCTAGTACAGCTTCAGTTCCTGGTACCTCTGGCATTGTAACAGAACTTACAATCTCATTAGTTTTAGGATCACGTTTTACACTTTGTTCCCATCCGTTAAACTTGGCATGGTAATCGTTCCAGATATTACCTTGTGCCATTTCTAACACTTTGGTTCTGATTTCGTATCCGTTTTTGTTTGTTGTGATTTTTGGCATTGCCGCCTTAAACATTTCTGCAACCTCTTGGGTCTGTTTAAAGATGGCTTCTCCGTACTTTGTATCTACGCTCATTATATTCTCCTTGTGTGTATGTGTGTAGTGTTACTAATGTAACATAGGTATTTAGTTTATGCAACTACCTATATTGTCAAATTAGATCGTATTTTTTGAGCTTGTGTATTAATAATGTTCTACCCATACCTAGTTCTCTAGCCGCTTTGCTTTGGTTACCTAGTGCATGTTCGATTGCAAGTTGTATAGCCTTACGCTCAACTTCAGCTAATTCAAAAGCTAGAGTACGCTGTTCCATCTCTGGCTCATGTTGCGGCCATATCTGATCAAACTGAGCCCATAAGTAGTCTTGTTCTTGCTCTGGGGTAAATTTATGAGTAGTTCTGTATGTATCTTGCATAAGAATCTCCTTCTTTGCTATAATGTATTTATTTTGCACTAAAATAAACACCAAGAAAGTGACCTAGGTGTAAAAATGTTTACACCAAAAGATAAATATATATGGGCTACTAATATAGGGTTTTTAAATTTATGAATAAGATTGTAACACTGACAACTGCCATGATAATTGGCTTGTTTGTTTCACTAGCTACGACAGTTAGTGCTGAGACTAATACAGTAACATCAACAGTTACTGGTACAACTACAGTTGATAAAACACCGCCTACAGCAAGTGCTCCTAACGTGATGATTAATAATCAAGACGTATGTTCTACAGGAACTAGTGCCGCAGTACAAACACAGGTGTTTGGTATTGCCGGTGGTACTACAATCAGAGATTTAAACTGCGAAAGACTAAAACTATCTAGATCACTTTATGGTATGGGTATGAAGGTTGCGGCAGTAAGTTTACTATGTCAAGATGCAAGAGTCTTTAACGCTATGGAGATGGCAGGAACACCTTGCCCGTACAAAGGGAAGATTGGTATTGAAGCCGCGAAAGCATGGGCTGAGAATCCAGAAGCACGTCCCGATTACGAGAAATGGTTAAAGGAAAATGATCTTGAAGCATACGAAAAAGAGTGGAAGAATAAAGCAACGACTTGGGGCGTGGGCCTTGGTAGTCTTGCTATGTTCTTATTCTTACTCTAGTTTAGCATACGACCAACAGTATAATGTAGGTGACACAGGACCTAATGGTGGTACTGTAACATCTGTTGATGTAACATCTGTTGTTACAGGCACTGAAGTTGGTCTAAATGGTGGCTTCGAAGAAACAACTACAACTACACTATTCACTGAAACTGTAATAGAACAAATATCAACATCAGAACAACAAACAGTTACAACTACAACTGCTGTAGAAACAACCACAGCTAATCAATTAGGAGCCATCGACACAAGTAATGGTTGGAGTACACAAGGTACTGTTAGTGTTGGCAGTGGTACTTGTAGCTATAGTGGAACATTACAAACAGGTGAAGCCTGCGTGGGTCCACAAGCAAATGTTCCAAATTCAAATGCCAGCTCTGATATCAATTGGCAACCTAATGGATCTAATTCACTAGGTGGTGGACAAGTTGGCTCTGAGTATGTTGAGATAACCCAACTGTTGACAGAAGCTGAGATACAAGCAGGCTTTGATGTAAATTATGGTGTTACTGTTGAGTCACACAAATCAAACGCAACTGTAGGGGTGTGTTCAGCAACGAATGGTGACTGTAAAGATCTAATTAAAGTATCTATTTACATGTACGCAGGAGCACCTGCAGGACAAGGCGGAACTCGAGTTGCTTCATTAACCCACCGCGAAACTTTAACTTATTCAGGAACACAAACCTACGCTTATAACTATACAATACCACAGAACGAATACGAATCAGTTTGGGCTAAGATGAATCTATGGGGAGTTGACGCAGGATACCATCAACAGATGTTTGGACCAATATTCTCTGATCCTTATATAAAATTAACGTATGATGCTATTACGTCAGTCACTGAAACAATTACAAACATAATTTTAAGCAATCAAGAAACAGTTTTTAATTCAGAAGAGTCAATACTCACAAGTGTTTACATAGGCGATCCTGTAGCTGATACTGTTATTGAACCTATTAACTACGCAGAAGTAGAGTCATTTGAAATAGAAATAGTAGACAGTGATGGCGGTGGCGTTGAATTAGAATTTACAGTTGAAGTAGACGAAACAGCCAATGTAGCAACTGTAGAAATGAGTTCAACAAACTTAGAAACAGGTGTTGTACAAGTAGAACAAATAGCAGAAGTAACACTAGTAGCAAGTCTTGATAGCTTTGACTCTGGAAGTACAACTGTTGATATGCCTAGTGTAGAATCAATTGAAGCAGACGTTGGTGCTCAAGTTGACGTTGCTGTTGCAGATGCTATAGCTGAAATAGAAGTACCAGCTGTAGAAGTAGAGGTAGAAGTAGAAACAACTACAACAGAAACAACTGAACCCACTGCTGAAGTAGAAGTAAATACAAGTGAAGCAAGTAGCCAAGAATCTACTACAGCAGAAACGGAAACATCAACTGAGGAAGCAAGTGAGGGAAGCGAATCAACCCAAACCGAGACGGATGAGAACACAACTGAGACCGACCAAGAGTCCAGTAGTGATGTGGAACAGTCAGTGGATAAAAGTGGAGAGGAAAGTGAAGGGTCAGATAGTGGAGAGTCTGATGCTGGAGGAGATACCAAAGAATCAAAAACCGAATCCAAAGCCGACGATAAAGGAAAATCTGGAGATGCTAAAAAAGGAAATGCTTCCAAACGAACTGAGTCTAAACAACAAAAAGCAAAACGTATCAAAGAGGCAGTAGACAAGGCTAAACAAAAGATTGCAACTAGAATACTTGCCGCAATGGCAGATACTTATAGTGCTATAAACGAAGCTACTAAAATAGCACTGATGTCTAGTTTAACAGATCAAGAAAACTTTAAGGCATACTTAGACAAACAAAACGCTTTACCATTAGATTGGTATACAAGCGAACAGATTTATGCGGACATGCCACAGCTACTAGACCCAGCAGGCATACTGTATGATATGGCGCAAGATAAAATCATGGACGAGATGATCATGCAACAATACGAAACACAACAATAGGAGATACTAAATGGCAGAAGTAGAATACAAAGGTATCAAAATAGGCGGAAGTAAATTGTTACTTGTTTTGCCTTTAGTTGGTACTATTATAGGTGGACTTTGGGGAGGCTTTGAACTCTACAACAGATACCTTATGATGGAAAAGAAGATAGATGCTTACGTGGCACCTGATCTTAGTGGATTTGATAAAAGACTAGAAGTTATTCAAAGTGAATTAGACATGGTACTAGCAGAAGTAGAACTTGTATCAGGAGTAGCTAAAGAACTAAAGAATGACTTACGTGGAGATGTTAGACGCATTGAAACTATTGTAGAAGATACAGAGTCTAAAGTTAAAGAAGACAGTCGTGAACTTAATAGAGATATTAATGATGCTGTTAAATCTATCAAAGAAGATATGAGAGCCTTAGAGGAAAAGATTGAAAAGCAAATTAAACTTGCTTTAGAAAATCCTTTGAGTAATATGGCTACATCTAAATAAAATAATATAACTCCAGCTTAACTATAACGGCTGGAGTTATACATTTCTTTTCAACTAACTTCGTTGATTTGATCTTGTGTAACAACACCCTCATTGATAAGACGTTGTCTATTAGCCATGTGCTGTTCTTGCACCATAGCTTTGTTTTGTGCATTGTAAGGAACTGCATTACCAGACTCAATTAACTGTTTACAGATACTTGATTCTCCTAGTGCAAAGTCACCTAGTATACGTCCAAACTTGCCTTTACTATCATACTTCTTAGTAACAAGTACTTGCATACTTCCAACAGGTAAACGTTCTTCAACATACCTACCTGCGGCTTTACCAAATAACTTTTCAACCTTATCACTTGTACGAGACTCTGGAGTATCAACGCCTGCAAGTCTAACACGTTCATCGTTCAACCAAACGCCAAACCCTAAGTCAATATTAATATCAACTGTATCACCGTCTACTACTCTTACTATCTCTGCTCTATAAGTGTACATGTTCTTATTTTCCTTGTCCTCTATATTTTTTATAACTACGCTTCTTACTTTTATTCATCGAAGAAAACTTTGTTCTTGAATGGTTATTTCCTATACTTGTTTTCTTTGGCTGAGTTTCATGTTCCACGTAACTCTTGTGCAATCTCATAAGAGACCCTTCCATGTGTAGCATTGTTGCATTTAAACAACATTTCTACTACAAGAGTATTTATTATATTAGCTTATAATGATACGCCGGGTGCTTTAGCAGGACCAAAGCGGCCGCCAAATTGTGTGATGCATAGTCCTGCGGATTCTATTTCAACTACAACAGACCAACTACCAGTTTCTCTATTAACATATAGTGCCGCTGGCCCTTTAAGGAGTTGTCCGTTAGGTATTTGAATAAACGATTCAAACAGAGCAAACGGCATTTCACCATTTTGACCTTGCACTATTGCTAAGATTTCATTGTATGGACCACAGTCTATATAAGTAGGTAGCTTCATCATACCTGGCATCTTATAAGCATTTGGGTCTGTTGGTTGCTGGTCTTGTTCCTGGGCAGTTAATTGGGTGAGCATTGCACCGGACAGTAGACAAGCAATTCCGAGTATTGAAAATATTTTTAGTAACTTCTTCATAGCTAGTCCTTCCTATAGATAATTAGCGAACGTCTTACTTGCCGCGAGGTCAATAGCTTTAACATATTGTTCCTCTGTTGCATAATCAAATATACTATGATTGCTAGGTTCTGCTACTAACCAACCGCCTTTAGCGATTTCATCTTCTAGTTGCCCACGTTGCCATACACTCATACCAGCAAACATTCGCCAGCCGTTAGGCTCGTTGCCCATTGCTAACTTCTCTAGCATTAGAGCATCACTAGTCATGCATACTTCATCTGTTGCAGTCATAGTGTTTGTACTGGTCCACTCACTTGTGTGTAGTAATAATATTGAAGTATCCGAAACAGGTCCACCCTTGTGTATAACTTGATCTTCTAACGCAGGTGCAAACTGAACTCCTTTAAGGGCACCAAGACTTGTACAACGAAACTCGCTAGGCTTGTTTAGAATAACACCTACATGCTCTCCATCTTTCCTATGCTCGTACACGTATACAACACTATGATGAAACACAACGTCTTGGTCCAACGCAGGGGTTGCAACTAAAAGTTTTCCTTTTAGATCTTCCATCTTAACTCCAGTCTGGTAATGGTCCGCCATATTTTTTCCCTTTAATACGTTTGCCTCCGACCTTCTTGCGATTGTCACCAATCTTATGTGATTTGGCGCCTTCACGTCTTCGGTATCCTTGACTCTTGCATGAGGCCAAAGCACTTGCTCCTAAAGAATCGTTTGAACGATTACTTTTACAAAGTTTTGCACTTGCCGCCGCTTCTTCAAGAGCTTCTATGTCTATTTCGTATATCTTCATACAAATATTTATCTATATTTGTCTGCAGGGTTCCTTGAAAGAGGTAGTCTGTCAGAGTCGTCACATAATCTAAACGTAAGAGCTTTGCGAGGACCACGAGTTGTATTGATGCTTACTTCGCCTGTTTTATCGAAGTATTCAATCTTTGTTATCTTGGCATGTTCGTTATTTTGACCCACTAGGATCTGTTGACCAACCTCTAGGTTGATGTTTAAGTTTCTTAAGTTTGACATGGAATTCTCCTCCTTGTGCTGTAGAACAACAGCTTGTAATAATATTTACCACAGGCCCCGCTGTACGGTTTGAAAAGAGCCTATTTTGATTGTTCTGTATCAATCATAATGACTAATAATATTACAAATCTGAGGTAAATATCTATATGAATGTTTACACACAGCTAAACAAACCTAGTTTAGATGCCAATAGTAAATGGTTTCCATGTTTAATAACAGAACCTACAGCAGATCAAATAGTAGCACCAGACCAACCATTACTTGTAACGCATATTGATTGCGTTAGGCATTACCAACACGATATAAAATCTTTGTTAGATCAAACGGTGCATTGTATTGGCTCTATAACATATGATAGACTAATAGAAGCAGGCTTTAAAGACGTTCATATGCATGGCCTTGTTGCAGAGGATATTAAGATGAACAGTAACAGTATACCTGATAACATTACTTGGTTACATGGTAATAGATACACTAAAGACTTTAGTAAGTTCAATGGTGTCACTGCTATACAAACGTTCACTACGAGTGTTAATAACACCTCACTATATAAAGTCATCACTACAGCAAACGACATCACTAACCTTTTTGTCTACAGCTCACTAGTCTTAGAAGAACTTGAGAAGCACGACATGGCCAATATCAATTTACACCATGTGGCATCAGCAGAACCTACTATTGAGAAATGGAAGACCACTACAGAGTTCTATCCAGGCAAAGAATTACCCAAGGCCCCGCTGTAGCATCTAGCCCAATTTCCGTATCACAACTACCAAAACTATCTTAGGTTGTATTCTTGAAGTCTTTTTCTGCCTGCCGATTTAATTTAACCAAAACAGTTGACAATGACGGCAAGTGAGTATATATTATATAGTATGATAACAAAAACTACAATGATATGGATCGCTTGTATAGTATTTTTGGTTGTGATAACGACTAAGGCTATGGCACACGATACTATCGCTGACAAAGTAAACACTTGGGCAACTAATGAAAAAGAGAAAACGATTGCATACCAAAAAGAAAGTTGGGCTGACAGTAAAGAACAACTAGGTAGAACTTGGAATTCAATTAAATCTTTATTCAATAACAAGGCTCAGTAATTAAATAGGCATGAGGAGGCCTAAGACATATGATTAAAAAAGCAAGTTTAATTTTACTAATAGGCCTCGTCACTACAGGCTGTTCGTCACTACACTCTACAATGGAGTCAAAACGATTAGAATGGCTCACTACAGAGAGTCCTCACTACGGCGACACTCATGGCGATGTCTGCATATCATGTGGTGAGAATTTCACTTTTATTCCGAATGAAGTTTTAGGAGCTCAAGCTCAAGCCAAAAGAGAAGGATTTGATTGGAACGATACGTCACCTGACAGAGTCGTGCTTCATTATTAATCTTTCAATTTAATTTACCAAAACCGGTTGACTTTCTAGCCTTCTGACCTTATACTGTATATAACAATTAGGCAAAAGGAGATAGGCAATATGAATGTAATACCAAAGGCAACGGCAAGAGCTTTTAATAAAGCGGTTTCAAATTCAGAGAACATCAACCAAGATGGTTCTATCAATTGGAACTTTGTAGATGCGGACACTTATATGGATGTCCAACCTACAGATGATCCACTATTTTATATTCACTTTAACAAGTTGGCTGATGCATATTGCTCAGCAAATAACATCAACCAGAATGTGGAGGTACAATAATGTTTTATATTTACGAAAAAAGTTCTACATATATAATGGGCAAGATGGACAAAGAAGGAATAGTCCGTCCAGACTTTAGAAAATACTACAAATCAATGGCGGCGGCACAGGCGGCTCAAACTAAGATGTCAAAGAAATGGTTTGATATGTTTCGTAGAGGCATACCAGATTATGCTCAACAGGAACCAGAGGACAATGATCCACAATTCCGTTTTGGTATTGCAGAAGTAGAACACTTCCACAAGAACATTGAAGCGACTCGCAAGGCAAAGAACTTGATGAGCAAGGAATGGTTTGTTGAACCAATCAACACGCCGATGCATATGAGCCCACGTTCAGAAACTTATTGGAGTATGTAATTATGGAAAGAACATTTATTAAAATTGGAACCAAAGTATCAACAAGACACGGTGAGGCCAAAGTGACAGGGATTGAACTAACCAAAGACGGTAGCAAATATGGTATCGAAATGGATAAGATCTTTATAGAAGACAAAGACAGATGTGTCTTTGATATGGACAACGGTCATTGGTCATATGGATATCAAGTTTCGGTAATTTAATGGTTGACAAACGGTTAAAAAGACTCTATAATATACATTATAACAATTAAAAAGCTGGAGGGCTAATATATGTCAAATCAAGAAACAGTTCAAATGAGTGCAGAAGACCAAAAGTTTTTCGCTGAGATGGATTACCATTCAACATATGGTAAATCAATTGGCATTAAAGAAACAGTATGGTCAATCTATAACGATGGTGAGTATGGTGAGATCAAGTTTGGCAATCCACACCCATTCGGCGACAATGCTGTCATTAGACATAAATGCGATATCTTTGGACCTTACAATGAGCTCGTAGAGATCAAAGGTAAGACATGGGGCGATGTTTGGGTTGCGGCCAATAAAGCAATCGTTCGTTCAGGCGACCAACATCACATTTATATTGAAGGGTTCAGACAAGGACCTGCAGGCGAACTTAGATTGCAGACAGGTTCATGATGATAGAAGTTTGGATATTTGGAACCTACTGTCTGGGAACGATAGTAGGTATCTACTTTGGTTTTGAAATGGCCAATAAGAAGGTCGTTGCAAGAACTATTGATAATTTAATCAAGAATGGATATCTTCGTTCAAGGCGTTTACCAAATGGAGATGAGGAAATTCTAAAACACGGGGAGGAATAATGAAATATATTTTAATCACACTGATGTTGAATAGTCCAATTACCTATGACAACGAAGCAATATGTAATTTGGCATTGGTCGAAGTAAAGAAGCAAGATGACACCGCCTTATGTATACCGGCAGGTGAAACTCAGCAAGAAACAATGGTGCTGAACTTCTTCAAAATGTTCGAAAGTCTCCAAAAGATTGAAATGGAGAATAGATCAGTAGAAATTACAAAATAAAGGTTGACTTTAAGGTCTTTTGACCTTATACTGTATATAATAATTAGGCAAACAGAGGGATATATGAAAATGGCAAATCTAGTAACCAAGGCAAGTGAATTAATCTACCAAATGGATAACGATCAATTGAATGAAGTTATCGAAGCAATCAAACTCAAAAGAACACACCTTACCAAACAAGCGGTACGATCATTTATGATTGGCGACATTGTTTCTTTCACAGGTAAACGTGGTGTTGATGTTTCGGGCAAGGTAAAGAAAATTGCTCAGAAATATGTCACAGTTGATTGTGGTGCTCAAGGGCAATGGCGAGTACCAGGAAACCATCTTACAAAATTAGGAATAGGTGCTTAATGGGACCTTACTCCGAAGAGAAACAGTATCAAAGAGCGGCCTCCATTAAGAGGTTGCTCGATACTAATCCACAACTCGACGAGCTTACTCGAGCAATGTGGCAACAGAAGGCACAAAATTTGGCAATGACCGAAGAAAGGTACAATGCTAGAGTCAAAGCAATTTTTTCCAATATTAAAAGACAACCATACACGGTGAATTTTCTATGTTAAAACATGGACAATGGGTAAGGATCAAAGTTAAGAATGGTATGTATCCTTACCGTGATAGGTATGCCCCCGGAGTCAGTTCTGTGAGCGATGAGTTCAACTTCTATGAAGGTGAAGTCCGTTTTGAGAAGTGGTTCAAACCTAATGAGGTGGGCTTAACAACTGATCAACCCCATTTTCCGATGCGGGTTGTTCGCATGGAAAGGATTGTAGAGATAAATGGGGTGGAAAGATCCGAATCGTCAGAACAATCGCTTCAAGCCGGAGGTGACGGTGAAGTCCTTAAAAGAACTGTTAGAGGTTCGACAGGAACACTATATGAAGTTGAAGTCGGAAGGAGTGGGAGATCATCCTGCACTTGTCCAGGCCATCAATTTCGTGGCAATTGCCGACACGTCAAAGAGCTCAGCGAAGCGTTCGCGGCGTAAGAAATAAAAATTAAAGGTTGACTTACTATAGGTCTGACCTTATACTAAAAGAACAATAAGGCACAAGGAGAGGCAAATGGCATACTATACCTATACCAAAGATCCAATAGGAGCGTTCGTTGAAAAGGAAGTCGGAAACGTCTTTGAATATTCACTCAACGATGAACCGTGGAACAATCACCTAGGCGAAGACTTTCCACACAAGGTATGGGTAGGTGGTAAAGACATCTGTGGTATGACAGGTTGGCGATTTGCTAATGTGGTTAAGACAGTCGCAACGATTGTGGTAGACGAAGATGAATTTGGTTTACCTGTCTTAGAAAAATGGTTCATTAAAAACCATAGGGTGTATGATGCTCGGTAGTATTCTTATAGTCATTGGCATATTGTTATTGCCTATTGGAATGATGCTGATGTGGGACAAGGAAACCCCACCAAAGAGAAAGAAGTAAATATCATTGACCGATGGAAGAATCCATAAATCACCTAGCACGGAGACTCAAATGAATTGGGCTTATCCTGGTTGCGTAGGTCTTTCATGGATTGGAAACGGAAAACACCGATCTACGGTATGGAGTGACGGAATCAGCCGTCCATGGCCAATCTTATATAGATTCCTACCCACCACTTGGGTCACATGGGATCGCAAAGGCTGTAGACTTAAAATACTCGAAAGGAGAAACAAGTTTGAGTAGAGATAGCACAACCGATAGCGATCGACAACTAATGGACGAATGGCTTAAAAAGAACGAGGTCACCGTCTGTCCACCCTGCCAAAGAACAGACCCAGATGAAATCAATTTCTATACATGGGGACGCAGACCAAAAAAGAAGAAGGTCCCTGCTAAGAAAACTTCACCAAAATAGGTTGACTTTTGATGCGTCTGGCCTTATACTGTAAGAGTAATGAGGCAAACTAACTAGGAGGCAATTATGATCAAGGCTATCATGTTTATAGCAATTGGAGCCGTAGGTGCATATCTTTATATGAACCCAGGTGACATAGATGGTGCAACTGAGATGCTTAAAGAAAGCGTCAACAAAGGTGCAACCGTGGTGCAAGAACTAACCGAAAAGTAGAGGCAAGAGTATGGATATCATCTTCGACATTGATGGTACTTTAATGGACATCGAACATAGAAAGAAGTTCGTTGAGCAGAAGCCAAAGGATTGGAATTCGTTCCGTGAAATGACTTCTGAAGACACTCCGAACTTGGATGTCTTTGCGGTGGCCATTGCCTTGCAGAAAGCCGGCAACAGAATTTTGATTGCTTCAGGCAGAAACAAATCACAAAGACCAATCACTCTTAAACAATTAATGGGCCAAGGTTTAGTCTTTCAAGAGATTTATCTTAGAAGCGACAACGACTACAGGCCTGACTACGAGCTTAAGAGTGGAATGCTTGATCAAATGCTTGAAGCAGGCTACAACCCCACGTTGGTGTTTGACGACAGAACAAGTGTCGTTGACATGTGGAGAAGTAGAGGCTTGAGAGCAGTCCAAGTCGCACCAGGAGATTTCTAAATGAGTAAGAAAGCCGAATGGTCTATGAGCTATTCATGGACTCAACCGTATCAGGGCATGAACTGTCGTGAGATTTATGATTCACTAGAGTTAGATGCTATTGATAGAATTGTTGAGTCCATGTCTACCTATCCTGATGCTGAGAGGATCATAAATAAAATTTTAGGAGATATGAAAAATGATTAAGCCAGAAGATATCAAAGCAGGTCAATCATATGCCTGTTATTTTAGGGCAGAGATGATGTTAGACATTCACGGTCGCCCACCAGGGTTATCGGATACACCATTAAAGGGTCCAGGTTGGTACGAAGGATTTGGCCTTATCCAAACTAGAGATAGTGAAAAGAAACTGTTCGAAATAATCGATCAAGAATCGAATAGGAAAATGATTGTTCCTTGGGATCAATGTCGAGATATTGACCTTGCTGAATTGGTAAAAGAATAACTTGACTTTCTGATGTTTAGGCTATACTGTATAGACTAAATTAAACAAACAGAAAGGCATATATGTCATTAGGACCAAGTCCAACACAGGAACAACTAGAAAAACAAGAATACCTAAACATGAAAATGAAAGAGTTCTTAGACAAGGGCGGAAAGATCGAAAAAATACCTGAAGGCATGACCGGTGAAATGTACCGAGAAGAAAAAGGTATCAAGCTCAACAAGAACAAGAATAAGAAGAGACCTCACAAGGTAAGATAAGGAAAGAATACATGGTTAAACTATTTGTCTTTGAAACAGAAACCGAATCAATTGAAGTCAATGCTATGGATTTCAGAGACGCTTGTCTTACACTAGAAGAACAGGATCCTTCAATAAAGGTTAAGGACATTGTATCCGTAATGGAATACTCTTGTCCAACAGTGAGTGATACCATTCACTGATATGATAAGGAAGTGTGCCTGAGTGGTTTAAAGGAGCGGTTTACTAAACCGTCGTAGGGGTGACTCTACCGTGGGTTCGAATCCTACCACTTCCGCCATATCATTACCGTATTTTATCGGCATAGCTGACCGGCAACCACACCGACAGGAAGGTGAAGGACGGAATGAGTCAGGTTGCTCAATAGCAAGGAGTAGGTGGCGTTTGCGCCTGCTCCCCTAAGGTATATTTCGGCAAGAAAAAGGTTGACTTTCTGACCCTTTGACCTTATACTGTATATAACAGTTAGGCAATTAGGCAATTAAACAGAGAGGCAAAATAAATGGCATATGTATCACAAGAAGATAAGAAAAAACTAGCACCAGAGATTAAGAAGGTGCTTTCTAAGTACGGCATGAAAGGTTCTATTTCAATCCGTCATCATTCAACATTGGTAGTG
>Ga0098055_1000121_pt1 | contig 54278 bp, 50 predicted proteins | sample 17_taG_FD_75107 | JGI IMG/M metagenome (GOLD analysis project Ga0098055, IMG submission 75107) | Marine viral communities from the Subarctic Pacific Ocean - 17_ETSP_OMZ_AT15314 metaG | ecosystem: Environmental > Aquatic > Marine > Oceanic | place: Pacific Ocean | collected 2015-01-18 | reverse complement strand
GTGTATCAATCAGATGAAGTCTGCCAGGACGTGTTAACTAACCTGCAAGACTATGATCACATTCATTCAGCAATTGTTGATGCTATTGATCATGAACTCGGTGAGGTTAAATGATACCCAGGTCGGCCGCGAGTGGACAGTTGGACAAAGTGGCACAAGGTTTCGGCACAGACCTCAGAATCGTGTATTGTAAAAGGGTCAAAGAAATTTATCCCAAAAATGATTAACAACGACACACTTGAGATGTTGATGCAACGTGAACAACTCATAGAGGACATTGATGCGATTGTTGATCAGTTTACATTTGATCTACCCATTGATGACATTCACGAAAGATGTGAATTAGCAGAAGAATTGACCCGCATCTTATGTGATGCTGTCTGTAAGAACTTTCCTACTAAGTAACACAAACTCATGAACTACACTCTCAAGCAACTTCAAGACAGAGTATCAAGTATGATTGAAGAACAAGGGGAGGATGCAGAATGTGCCGCATGGATTTATACCAAGGAAGATTGTCATTTGAAGGATGAAAATGGTGAGGTTGATTATGATCATCAGGTAGAAGATCCTGCATTGATTGCACGTATCTTTGATGATGTAGGGCAGATTGATTATATCTACACTTTCATTCAAGAGTTTGTGGATGAAGTCGTAGAAGAGCAATTGATGTTACAACAGCAGGAATTAGTGGAGACTAAGTAACACTAACTGTAGTATCACTAAATGATACTCAGAGCGGCCGACCCTGTGCCAGTTGGTCAAAGTGTCCACTAAAACGGCACAGACCCCTAAAATCGTGTATCTTATAGGAGTGGAGGGGACAGCACCCCACCACACCTCTCAGACCCTTCTACCTGCCTCTCATGCGTAAAATCGAAACCCAGATGATCCAAGCAGTTCAGAACGATGAACGTTGGTCATCTGCCAATACGACTGTTATCCCCGGTTGGGAGGGCACGTCTGATGTATACCTCCACGGAAACAAAATTGTCACAATCGGTGAAGATTGGATGCAATTGTTCGATGGTGGCAGACAATCAAAGACTACAAAGTCACGACTGAATGCATTACTTTCTGCGTTCGGAAACGGTGAGTATGTTTTTCAAAAGAACTTTCAGTGGTTCATCAATTATCAAGGTTCTCCAATTCCTTTCTTTGACGGTATGCGGTTGAACTAGTGTCACAAAGGGGTTGACACAGCATCAATCCCATCCTATACTAAACACATAAGCAACCAACACCATGCTCAAGCAACTTCCCAACGGTACAATGCTCTACTTACCCTATAGTGTTGATGAGTACACTGCTCGCCAACGCATGGAAGCATATGCCAAGCGTGAGCGTAACATGGAACATGATGGTCGCAACTTATTTGACGAAATGTTCTCTCTTTAATGTGCTAGAATCTAGTCTATAGGAGAGGCAACTCTCCTTCTTGCTCCTTTAGCAATCTGGTGAATGCAGCGAACTCATAATTCGCCTGAGGCGTGTTCGATCCACGCAAGGAGCACCAAACGGGACGGTGGCGGAATTGGTAGACGCACCAGACTTAAAATCTGTCGAGCATTATGCTTGTGAGGGTTCAAGTCCCTCTCGTCCTATTGACACAATACAGTGTCAAAATCTGATCAAAACATTTTTAATCATGCAAAACTTCAACATTGACAGCAGTGCCATCTCTGCTCTTGGTATGGATGGTGATCTGGTGAATATCCAGTACAAGCGTAATGGGGAGCGTAGTGAGAAGGTGTACTCCTTCCAAGCACAAGATCCTAGCACCTTTGTTGCAGATCTTGAGTCCTGCATTGCTAGTGATGCTAGCGTGGGTTCTTTCATCTCCCAGGCACGTAAGCAAGGACGACTGGTCGAAGTGACAGTCTGATTTCTGGCACAGGGGGTGTTGATAAGGCACTCCCTTCCCCTATACTAAGTTCAGTTCAAACAAAGCACATGACCACCGACATGAAAACAGAAGTGAAAGAGTATTTCACCGAAGATGAGTGGGATGCTATCTATGCTGCTCTTGGTGATTACCAAGATTATGGGGCAACCGAAGGCGAACTATGCTACAGTGTTCGAAACAAGATCACGGAGTTGTTCAACTGATGGACTATGATACACTAGATCTCTGGGAAGAGATCCGCGACATGCCAGGTGAGATCTTCGACATCCCAGAGATGTTGGAGAATGATCAACTAGATTTTGAGAAGTCTCTTTGTTCTGAGGAAGACTTCTAATGAGCGACTCTAGTTGGTCATTCTGTATTCTAGTCGCAATTGCCTTCGGTGTGGTACAATTAGTTCAATCCTGAATCTCGACCAGTTATTATGGAAACGATCAAAGTTACGCCAATCTCGACGAAAGCAAAGAATCGTTTTCATAATCTTATGAATCAAAACGAGATGTGTAAAGTAGAACAAAATCATGTAAATTCATTATTTGTTACATCCATGAACAATAAATACAGTTTCTGGATTATGCTTGACAACGATCAAAACTGGATGATACAATCATAAGCAAGGTGGAAGGAGTTCGCCACCGACTCTTAAGTAAAGTTACTCTGCGCGAATCAAGCAAATAATTGTAACATAGGTGTTGGGTAATTTAGGATCCTGGTGGTGCGGGATCCTTTTTTTTTAACATATTGTAATTATTATTTTAAGGCAGGTTCAGTGGCGATGTATTGTCGTCTACAAGGTTACCCCACCTCTCTTTCGATTTCTCTTATTCTAGACGGTTCTAGGTGGTTCTGAAGGCCTTGTGGACAGTTCTATAAGTGGCACAAAGGTGGTTGTGCGGATCAGTTTCTGAGGGCATGATTCCTGTGTCAAAACCTTTCACCTTCTGACATGTCAATCATCACTGCACAAATCAACGGTAACGAGATTCAGGCAGACATTGAAACTATCGCTGAACTATTAAGCATGGTTTCTAAAACTATCACAAAACCAGTAACTAACACAAACTTCCAAGATATTGAAAAGTTTGATGATTTTGTAACTGCCATTCTTAAAGAATACTTTTCGAGCGAACAATCCGAATCTATTGTAAGAGTTTTACGTCAAGTTTCGGGTGAAAGATATCCTGATTATCGTGGCGCTACTTCACTTTATTCTATGTTTGTTGGAACTTTAGAGCAACGCCAACTAATGAAAGTAGTGGTCGCAACCTATTGTTTAAAGTATTGTCGGAATCTTGAAAGAAAATCATCCTTAAAATCAAAGATTAAATATGCGACTGCCTGCCCACACTGTGGCGCATACGCTGCCGTGATTCGTGATCGTTTGATCAAGGAAGGATATTTGACCGTGTGACAATCTGTTAAGTTTCACACTGGGCAGGGTTTCTATTGGAACTCTGCCTGTATGATTAGGACATCGACACCCACCCACACCATGACACAAGTCGGTTTCACCAAGATCAGCAGCAACAGCAAGACGGGACCAATCCCCACGAGTACCACCGAAAAATCATCTTGCCCTGATTCTTGCCCACTAAAAATCAAGGGATGTTATGCAAAGGGAGGACCTCAGAACATTCACTGGGAAAAAATATCACGCCACGAGCGGGGGTATCAATGGAATGAATTTTTATCTCTCATTCGTAAACTTAAGAAAGGACAATTATGGCGTCATAATGTTAGCGGAGATCTTCCACATTCTGACGGAACTATTAACACTCAAGAATTATTCGATCTCATAAATGTCAACAAAGGTCGTAAGGGTTACACCTACACCCATCACGATCTCAGCAATGAGGTTAACTTAGGCGCTATTAAGTTTGCAAACGATAGTGGGTTCACAATCAACGCTAGTTGTGAATCAGTGGAGGTTGCAGATAGTGTTATGTCAAAGCACAATATCCCTGCTGTTGCTATTGTAAACTCTGAAGAATCACGCCGATTCTTTACCACTAGCAGCGGACGCAAAGTAATAGTTTGCCCCGCTACGATTCATGACAATGTATCATGTTCTGATTGCGCTATTTGTGCTGATTCCAAGCGTTCTACTGTTGTTGCTTTTCCTGCTCACGGATCGGCAAAGAAAACAGTCAACAGCATTGTGACAGTTTCGTAACATAAGCAGCAGGGAGTTGCATCCCTGCTTTTTATCCTGTATGATTAGATCAGTTCACACCACACCACACCATGAACGACTTCCACAATTACACCCTGAACCAGCAGGAAGCAGAGCAAGCATTTACCGCAGCACTGACAGAGGAAACCTGCTGGAATGATCCAGCATTTGTTTCATACTGGGAGGAGGTTTGCAACACGGTAGAAGACGACCACGGCATCCCTGACGAAGGATGGATGCTAGAAACCATTCTTCACTGCTACAAGTGCGAAGCACCAGCGGGTGACGCTATCAAAGAGATCAGGGAAGGAGACGACCCAACCCCATTGACAGCATACGATTTTTACCACTGATCCTACCATACTAAGCGCCATTCGGCGCTTTTTTGTATCTTTTTTTAATAATTATTTTAAGGCAGGGGCGGTGGCGATGGATTGATCAGGCAGTTACCCCACTGCCGTTTTTGCTTGTTGAAACAACAATAGGACAGATTTGGGTCTTATGGGGGTCAGTTGTGCCACTTATTTAATTGGCACATGGGCAAAAATAAAGTCTACCTTTATCCTAGCACGTCGGGGGGGATCAATTCCGAACAAGTGGACAGATTCATAAGTGGCACATACTCATGGCATAGACCCTCAAAACCATGTATATTAAAAGAGTCAAAGGAACCCCAACCATGATGACATTCATTCAACAGCACCCTAACGCACCACATTTTGGATATACTGTGTCTTTCACCCCTATGGGTGCTGACAAGGTGCTAGTAATTACTGACACTGATCAGCACAGCATGACCCTACAAGACGCCAGAGCAGAATGGAGGCAGAATGCTGCCCAAGGGTGGGAACGCCGCCGCTGATGCTTTACAGGGGGCGGCAACGCCCCATTCTAGAATATGATGAAAATCTAGTCTAGAATGCGCGACGCATCATTTCATCATATTACAATAAATCATCATTTCATTATATTACAATACAATACAATAGTATTGTATTAAACTACCACTATTAGTAGTATAGTGGTAGTATTATTATATTAGTTTATATTATTATATTAGTTTATATTATTATTATTATTATTATTATTATTATTTCATCCTAGCATACTTTAAGACCTTATTGCAGTCTAGTGGACACTTTCTCAACTGGACCCTAAAACTATTTTAGGGTAGGATCAGTGGCGATGTAGGTTCGTCAACAGCAGTACCTCCCGCCTCGTCTGATTTCTTAAATCCTAATCGATCTCAAGCAAATCTAGGGTCGAAAAAACCAGTTTGGCAGGTGGCACAACACCTAGTTGCGGGATCTCAAAATTTAAGGCAAGATGGACGCAAGTTCAACCCTCCACACCGAACCCATGGCAAGACACGCAACTGCAAACGATTTTGCAAACTGGACCGCTCAAGCGCAGTGCATGACTGACGCGGAATTAATTTACGCTGCAAAGGATTGCCGCGCTGTTGAGTCGCTATGGCGTGGCGTAGATGGCGGGATCGTAGAAGGATTCTACAGTGACCAGGCAGCAACCTATGCGATGGAACTTCACCGCCGCAGGCAACGTTAAGTAACACTTAGGGGCAGCAATGCCCCTCCTATTCTTTCACCTTTCTTTCTAAAATCATGTCAACTATCTTTCACTATTGTGCAAACAACGATGTTAATGGTAACCCTCAACGATTGTATGCTTTAATTGATGACAACGAAGATATTTTAGCAGTTTGGAATGAGGGTTATCTGGGTCATAATGCGGTGCCAGGTATATTCAGGGATGCTGCCTATGATTCAATTAGGAAAGATATTTCAGTTAGAAAGTATAAGAAACTACTTCGTGATTATCCATCGCCCGATTATGCTCACAGTATCAAAGGTTATGAACACTTAGCAGAATTGATTAATTAACACTTAAGGGGCAGCAATGCCCCTCCTATTATTTCACACTAACCCCCATTTTAACTGTGTACACTAACCTTTCTGCCGACAATAACGGATCTACAAGTTGGATTAGTGCCCTAAATGAGGCGCTTGATTATAACTTAGTCTCTCAATTCCTGAGAGATTATTCTCACTTAAGGGACGAAAGAATCGATGTTGGAGAATTTAACGTCTGGGTTTATACCGAGGCAGATTAACACTTAAGGGGACTAATCCTCCCCTTAAGTAACACTATTTCAGAGTGTAACAAGTCGGGCAACCTACCACGGTTGCCCGATCCGACCCTGTAGAATAACAAAGTCACCAACCGACACTGAACATGACCACCGACATCCGCCATTTCAGCACTGAGACCTGTAACGGGTTCGCAAACTACGAAACATTCAACGTTGCTCTGTGGATCGGTAAAGATGAATTTCTTTACGATACTGCTCGCGCTTGCGTTCGCTTCGCTGAGGGTGAGACCCCTTGGGATAAGTTCGTGCGTTGCATGACCGAAGGACAGATCGGACGGATGCTAGGTGAGACTGCTGACGGTGTGGCATGGAACGATCCCGCGATCGATTCTGCCGCTATTAATCGCTGGATTATTGAACTTAACGATGATGCAGAATTAGCGGACTGATTAACACTTAAGGGGACTAATCCTCCCCTTAAGTAACACTATTTCAGAGTGTTACCGATTAGCAGTGCTGATCAGTCGATTATGCGTTATCAGCAGTCCTTATACCCCCCCCTTCCTTTTTTTCGTAGGTACCATGAGTCTACAAAGTGTTACGGACGACCATAAGATATAAGACTCTATATAAATTTCAAAGGATTACAAAATCACTCAATAAAATACAAAGGGAATGAGAATTTTTTTCGCAAAAAAATCAGATTCCATATATAATTCAAAAATAGTAGCAAATGATATGGAAAAAAATTCCGCCAAAAATTTTTCGACTGTAGAGATCGATCCAGCGACTAGCGAATATTATGTTACAATACCTGAGTGGATGATCAATGATCTCGAATGGTATGAGGGTACAGAGATTGAATGGATCATTGATAGTGATCAATTAGTATTAAAGGAGGTATGAGATGACTGAAAAGATGTATCACATTTACGCAGGGAATGAATGTTTATACTATGGATTAGATAGTGATGAATTCAGAGAAGCCTGGAATAATATCAAAGGGATGGTAGGTCTTATGAAAACGGAGTACGACATTGAGGATCTGAGTTTTGAGGAACTCAACTACTCAAAATCGACAATATGCGACTCATCACATTAAATTGACTAATCACTATATAAGTGGTATGATATTGAAGTAAAAATCATTCGATTATGGCAAAAGGATTTACTGTAAAAGCAAAAGCTCCCGTCACGAAGAAAGATACAGAAGAATGGGATTATGACTTAGCAAAACAAATGGTTCGTGGTAAGTCAGTAGTATTCTGTCTACCTGGGAGGGGAGTTTCATATACTTATCTCAAGAACTTTGTTCAATTATGTTTTGACTTAGTACAAGCAGGAGCAAGTATTCAAATTTCGCAAGATTACAGTTCAATGGTAAACTTTGCGAGATGCAAATGTTTAGGTGCGAATGTATTGCGTGGACCAAAGCAGAAACCATGGGATGGTAAGTTACCGTATGATTATCAATTATGGATTGATAGTGATATTGTGTTTAACACAGAGAAGTTTTGGCAATTAGTATTAATGGATCAAGACATTGCAAGTGGTTGGTATATGACAGAAGATGGAACAACTACAAGTGTTGCACATTGGATGGAGGAGGATGATTTCCGTAACAATGGGGGAGTCATGAATCATGAGACTGGGGAGAGTATTTCAAAGCGGCGTAAACCATTTACTGTAGATTATGCAGGATTCGGATGGCTTTTAATTAAGAAAGGAATTTTTGAGAATCTTGAATATCCATGGTTTGCACCAAAGATGCAAGTTTTTGAGAGTGGTGAAGTACAGGACATGTGTGGCGAAGATGTTTCGTTTTGTCTCGATGCAAAGGAAGCAGGATTTGAGATTTGGTGTGATCCTCGCATTCGCGTTGGGCACGAAAAGACTCGTGTGATCTGATATTATGAGAGAGAAGTACGACGTTTACATCGAAGGTAAGTTAAAACATTCTCATCTTTCTGAGGAAGAGTACTTTGATCTCATGGAAGATTATGCAGAGGGGTTTTATTCATCAGGAACACCTGACCCAAGTTCCATTACATATAAAATTATTATAGAGGATTAAAGTCTTATGGCAATTCGTAAAGGTGGTGGTTATGTGGAAGCGAGTCCCAAAAAGTCTCGTCAAGGAACGGGAAAGCATACTAAGTATGGACCAACTTCTCGTAACAAGACTCGAAAGCGTTATCGTGGACAAGGCAGAGGATAATGAGAATTAATCTTAAAAAGATTCTTCAAGTCACAATTATTTCATCTGTTTCAATGATTATTTGGGAATTAGGACATCCATATATTCTAGGTACTCATACAGATCATCACATACATCATTGTGACTAGATTATAAAGATCCTTAAGGGGATCTTTTTTATTAAAAAAATAAATAGTAGTTAGGGATAGAACCCCTTAAAAAGTTCTATTTTCTTATAAAACCGGAGAAACATGGGCAATTCACCTGTCGATAGAAATCAGGACTATATGTATAAAACATGGGGTACTACACACCTCATCAGTGATTATTGGAATGGATTACCAAAAGAAGATGAATGCAATGAAGAGGCAGAAAAGCACTGTATTCAAGAGGTATATCATGATACTGCAAAAAAGATGCGCGATGAGTCATAAATAATTGAAGACTATAGTCTTGTCCGAATGGCAATAAAAAGAATATCAAGATCATTTAAAGATATTAGTTTATCATTTGAACCACATCCTGTAACAAAAGATCTAGCCATTTTAAAAAATGAAAGGGCAATCACAAGATCTATTCGTAATATTGTCGAAACAATTCCAAATGAAAAATTTTTTAATTCATCATTTGGAAGTGATGTAAAATCATCATTATTTGATAATATAGATTTTGCAACAATTGGTGTAATTGAAAACCAAATTATCACTTCAATCAATAATTTCGAACCCAGAGTCGAAAATGTTAAAGTGGATATTGATTTAGATTATGATGATAATGCTTTAGAAGTACTTATAGTATTTGATATTATCGGACAAGACATTCCAACACAAGAGTTTACTTTCATTCTAGAGGCAACGAGATAAAATGCCTTTTACAAATTACACAAATTTAGATTTTGATCAAATAAAGACCTCAATTAAAGATTATTTGAGGTCTAATTCTAATTTTACCGATTATGATTTTGAAGGATCAAACTTCTCAGTCTTAATCGACACATTAGCGTATAATACTTATATTAATGCATTCAACTCAAACTTAGCAGTTAATGAAGTCTTTCTAGACTCTGCTACGATTAGAGAGAATGTCGTTTCCTTAGCAAGAAACATTGGATATGTTCCAAAATCAAAAAAAGCAGCAACAGCAATCGTATCATTTGATCTTGAAATTCAACAATCATCTCTTGATGATCCAATTACATCAATTATTCTCCAACCAGAATTAATTTGTGTTGGATCATCAAACAATTCGTCATATATTTTCTCAATTACTGAAGAGATTAGTCAAACTGTTAATTCTAGTAATGTAGCCTCATTTTCCAATATACAAATTTATCAGGGTAGATATTTAAATAAAATATTTACTGTTGATGGATCTCTAGATCAAAGATTTATTTTACAGAATCCCTATATTGATACAAGTACTATAAGAGTGTATGTAAGGAATATTGATTCGGTTGGAACAGGTAAAAAATATAATTTAGTCGATAATATAACTACAGTAGATAGTGAGTCTGAAATATATCTAATTCAGGAAGTTAAAGATGAAAAATATGAGTTATTGTTCGGAGATGGTGTATTCGGCAAAAAATTAGAAAATGGATCGGAAATTGTTGTTCATTATATTGTAACAGATGGTTCTGAAGGCAATGGTGTCTCAGAATTTTCATTTTCTGGATCATATCAAGGGAAAAAATCTTCTCAAAATATAATTTCGATACAAGCAACAAATGCCATCAATGTCCAAACAGTTCAACCTTCCAGAAATGGATCGGATATTGAAAGTATAGATTCAATTAGATATTATGCACCAAGAATATACTCATCACAATATCGTGCAGTAACAGCAAGAGACTATGAGTCTATTATTAAGACAAATATCTATCCAAATGCAGATGTGGTGAATGTAATTGGTGGAGAAGAATTAGATCCACCAGAATATGGTTCAGTAACTATTGCAATCAAACCAAAAAATGGATTAATTATTTCAGATTTTGATAAGAAAAACATTCTATCCGAATTAAAGCAGTATTCAATTACCGGTATCAACCAAAAAATTGTAGATATTAAAGTATTGTATATTGAACTCGATTCAAGTATCTATTATGACACAACCAAGTCATCCACACCACTTGCAATTAAATCTAAAGTACAAAATTCATTAACAACTTTTGGCAATTCCTTATACTCATCAAAACGAGGAGGAAGATTTAAGTATAGTAAGGCAATCAATTTAATTGATGAGTCAGATACTGCTATTACATCAAATATCACTAGAGTAATTATTAGAAGAAACTTAAATTGTCTTATAAATCAATTTAGTGAATATGAGTTATGTTTTGGGAATAGATTTTATGTAAATCCTGAAGGTGGGAATATAAAATCAACCGGATTTAGAGTTAATTCTAGAGTCGCTAATAATGAATTTGTTTATTTTACTGATATACCAAATAGTGATAAGTTGAAAGGTACAATTGCAGTTATAAAACCATCATCTACTCCAGGTATTTCACCCATAGTCATACTTAAATCTGCAGGTACTGTAGATTATGTGACCGGAGAAATTAAAATAAGTGCTATTAATATTATCAGTACAGAAGTTCCTAATAATATTATTGAAATTCAAGCTTTTCCAGAGTCTAATGATATTATAGGATTAAAAGATCTTTACCTGTCATTAAGCACTTCAAAAACTAAAATAAATATTATTAAAGATGTTATTTCATCTGGAGAAAATACGACCGGTGTTCTCTTCTCCACTAGTGATTATTACAAGTCAAGTTATTCTAATGGAAGTATAATAAGGAATTAATATGATACAAACCAGTTTTGAAAATAAAGTCCAAATCCAGGATATTTTAAATAGTCAAATACCTGAATTTATCTCTTCAGAAAATCCAAAGTTTTCAGAATTTTTAAAACAGTATTATGTTTCCCAAGAAATATCAGGTGGTAATGTAGATATTGTAGAAAATTTGCCGTATTATTTAAAATTAGACAATTTCACGTCTAAAATTTTAAATGGAACTACAAATTTAACGCAAAATGTCACGACAACATTAGAAAATGGTATTACACCTGAAATTTTTGTAGCAGATACTGAAGGATTTCCAAAAAATTACGGATTACTTCAAATTGGTAGTGAAATTATCACCTATAAATCAAAAACACCAACTAGTTTTGTTGATTGTATTAGAAATTTTAGCGGAATTGATGAGTATGGAAAAAATTTAAACTTTAGTTCTACAAATATCTCCTCTCATGTCAGTGAAAGTGAAGTTATCAACTTAAGTGTCTTATTTTTAAAAGAATTTTATAGTAAAATAAAGACATCATTACTAAATGAACTAGAAACTACGGATTTATATGAAGGATTAGATGTAAATAAGTTTTTAAAAAATACAACATCATTGTATAGATCTAAAGGAAGTTTAGAATCGTTTAGACTTTTATTCAAATCACTTTTTAATATAGAACCCCAAATTATAGATCTTGAAAATTATGTAATTAAGTCTTCAAATTCAGATTTTCGTAGAAGAAAAGAGTTACTAACCGAATTAATATCTACTGGAGATCCTTCAAATATTGTTGGACAACAATTATTTAAAAATACTAATCCTGATATTTTTGGATCTATTTCCGAAATAGAAATACTCACAAAAAATGGACGTACATTCTATAGAATTTTATTATATGTCGGATTTGAAGAATCTAACGATGAATTAACAAGCGTATTTGCACCTACACCATCTACAAAACTAGTAGATTCAATAAATTTGTCAGATAATGCAAATGTATTGACAGTAGATTCAACTATTGGATTTGAGCAAACTGGTAGTATTTTTTATGCTGGAACTGAAATTTTTTATACTGAAAAAACTGTAAATCAATTTCTTGGGTGTTACACCACAACAAGTAATTATATTGACTTAGATATTGTAAAAACTTCTAATCTTCATAGCAATTCCACTTATTATGCTTATGAAAATGGAGATTCTACAAAAAAAGTAGAATTTAGATTATTAGGATCATTGTCTGATATTTTATTAGATACATCTAATAACAAAACGCATATAAATTCTGTTGGAGAAACTATATCTGTCGATTCTTTTGGTAAAAATATAAAAAATACTGATGATAATACCAGAGATCAAATTATTTCTAATAGTTTCATTTACAATACTAGTGTAAGAATTGAACTTGACTCTGTAAACTTTGAGGGATCTACTGCAACAACAAGTACAGTTCTAGATAGAGCATTTTTAAAAGTTGGTGATAGGGTAGAATTCTTAAAAAGAAATACTGAAATAGTTGAAACTACACTCTCAGATGTTTCTGTTAATGATATTTTTGATAATGAAATAACTTTTAGTAGTGGATTATCTTCATTAAATTCTTTTGGAAGTTATGATATCCGCAGAAAATTAGATTTTGCTCAAAGTACTCAAGTTCCACTAAAATATAATAATTTAACTACTAATATTATTAACCTTTATGATGAAAATTCAGAAAATTTATACGTAGCATCAAATTCATTACCATCTTATAATATTACAAAAGATGTTGTAAAGTCTACAGCAAATAGTATAGTAAATTATGATGAGAGTAAAAATTCTTATACAACAATAAGATTTAATTCGATATCATCATTTATTAATGGTGATAAAGTATTTTATTCTCATAGTGGAGAAAATCCTATCAATGGTTTGGAGAAAGGGGAATATTATATAACGATATCAAATTTTCTGGATATAAAATTATACCTTTCCCCTTCTTCAATTCCTACAGATAATTTTATTTACTTAGGAAGTAATATACTTCCAGAAGGAACTCATACTTTTACATTATCAGATCAAATAACATCTACTAACAAAATTTCTTCATCAAAAAGTTTTAAAAAGATACCATATTATGTAAATTTATCTACATCTGGAGAAAAAATTGAATCAAAACCAATTGGTACATTAATAAATGGTGTGGAAATATTGGGATCTGTAAGCAATAGCAAAATTTATTATGGACCATTAGAAAAATTAGATACAATTAACTCAGGTTCTGGTTATGATGTAATAAATCCACCAAATTTAAAGTTAGAAAGTGGATCTGCTAAAATACAACCCGTTTTGCAAGGATCTATAGAAAAAGTATATATTGATAATATTGATTTTGAATCAGATTCTCCTATAGTAACAATAAGTGGGGGAAATGGAAAAAATGCAAAATTAAAGGCCAATACAAAAACATTTTCTAGAGAAGTTTTCTTTAATGCTCGCACCTTATCTGATGGTGGCGGACTTAGTTTTGATGATGAGACTATAACATTTCTAACAAATCATAACTTTTTTAGCGGCGAAAAAGTTTTTTATGATATTAATGATATTAATAATCAAAAAATTGGTATTTCCAACTTTGGTGGATTGAATGTGAGTACTGGTTATTTAACTAATAATACTCCATTTTTTGTCAAGGTAATAAATCCATCAACTGTTGAACTATATCCAACATTATCAGACTTTAGGAGTGGAATTAATACTGTAGGGTTATCGACAGAAGGCAATTCTGGTATACATAAGTTTAAAACTGAACCTAGAAATGTAATATCTTCAATAATTGTCGAAAATCCCGGTGAAGGATTTACTAATAGAAAATTGACGGTAAAGCAATCAGGCATTTCAACCATCAATGATACTATAACCTTCAAAAACCACGGATTTTCTTCTGGAGAATTAGTTACGTATGATTTTGAAACAAGTTCTATATCTGGAATTTCTACAACGAATCAATACTACATTTTAAAAGTTGATGATGATTCGTTTAGAGTATGTAATGCTGGTGTCGGTGGAACAGACATTTCTTTTTATTCTAGAGAAAAATACGTTTCTATAGGATCTAGTGGAAGTGGTTACCAATATTTCAATTATCCGGATATTAGTGTTCAAATTAGTTATGTTTCCGATGGGGAACAGGTTGCATCTAGTATTGTTACTACACCAGTTGTAAAAGGAGGTATTATTGATGCATACTTATATGAAGAGGGAAGTGGATATGGATCTACATTATTAAATATTGAAGAATCGCCTAATGTAATTATACAGCAAGGAAAAGAAGCATCTTTTACTCCTGTAGTTACTTCTGCAGGTAAAATTGATAGGGTAATTGTAAATTATGGAGGTTATGATTATTATTCTGTCCCAGAATTGCAGGTAATCAGCAATAAAGGTATTGGAGCAATTCTTAGAGCAGAAATTTCCAATAATAGAGTATCTACTGTTCATGTCATAGAATCTGGTGCCAATTATTCTTTTGATGACATAAAAATCATTCCAGTTTTCAGTGGGAAAAATGCAATTATAAATGCAAGAGTTAGATCCTTAACTGTTGATAATTCATATAAGTATGGAATTCAATATTCGGACAGAAGAGATCCTTCATATGAATTTTTATATAAAAACATTAATAATGAGTTGCAGTATGTTGTAAGTGGATACTCGGACTTGTTAAAAAATGAATTTAATGATAATGAAACGAGTCACTCATCAATTATTGGTTGGGCTTATGACGGAAATCCAATTTATGGACCTCTTGGATATAAAGATCCAGAAAATCCAACAATAATTAAAAGATTAGTTTCTGGATATAATAAGAGTCTCAGCAATATTACAAATAGACCAACAAATTCAGAATTTCCAGAAGGTTATTTTATAGATGACTATAAATTTAATAATAGTGGCGATTTAGATATTCATAACGGTAGATGGTGCAAAACACCAGAATTTCCAAATGGCGTTTATGCATATTTTGCAACTGCCATATTGAATCCAAACAATGAAAATGTAGGATCTTTTCCATATTTTATTGGTATTAATTACAGAAGTAAGTTGGTAGATGATAATAATAATAATATACTAAACCAATCGTTTGACTTTGAAAATAGTTCACTATTCAGAAATACATTTCCATATAAAGTGCAAGATGCATATGCAGGATATGATTTCTTCCCCTCCAATAGTTCATCTAATAGTCATACTGTAGAGATAAATTCTGTCACTAAAGGATCTATAGATTCATACGAAATAATTAAAGCTGGATCTAATTTTAAGGTTGGTGACACATTAAACTTTGAAAATTCTCCATCTTCATCTGGATATGGATTTGTATCTGAAGTTGGGTCAATTTATGGAAAACAAATTGATAATATAGAAAATAATTATATAAAGTATACTAATGCAAAAGTATATCCTTATAATGCTTCTAGCAGTTTTATACGAATATTACCATCCCATGATATAGTAAATAATACTGTAATTAGTATTACTGGATTAACAACAAATTTTGAACCTCTAAATGGAGATTACGTTGCAGAAGTTGATACCTTTTCTACTAAACTTGATGAAGAAATTCCATCCTATGATCCAAATGCAACTTCAGGAACTCATCATCCAAATGTAACTGGAATTGTTACTGATATTAAACTACAAAACTTCCCCAAAATGGTATCTATTGGAAGTTCTATTGAAATTAAGGGAGAATCAAATGATCAGTATTTTACTATTTTCAATTATTTTCCAGATAAAAAGATAGTACGATGTAGGAAAACTGGAGTTAGTGGAGCAAGTACATCATTATCCACTGTCAATTTTTTACCAAACATTATAAGAATAAATTCTAATATTGAATCAAATAATAATATTGAAAATTATAAAAGATATTTTAATCCTGCCCAATCCATTGGTGTTGGAACAATCTCTGGAATCACCACTTCACGATCATTTTATCTTGGTGGCGAGTTAATAACTAAAAATATACAAACTCAAAGCATTTATTTACCAAATCACGGTTTTCATACTGGACAAGAGGTTCTTTTATATAAAGGTTCTACTAATTCAGCATCAATTACAGTACAAGATGATCCAAATTCCAATACATCAATTTTATTAAATACAGTACTTCCAGAAAAACTTTATATAATCAATAAGTCAAAAGATTATATTGGCATAGTAACTTCTTCTAATTTGACAATTACTACGAATGGACTTTATTTTCCATCTAATTCTAATGTTGGATCAAATAATTATGATTATAATTTTGAATCTGCATATAACGAAGAAATTTCTACTGTATATCAAAATCTAACTACAGTTTCAATATCAACTTTCCACAATCTAACATCTGGCGATTTAATTGATTTAAAAGTTTCTCCAAAGCTAAATGTGGGTGTTGGAAATACCACATTTGTGGATGTAAAGTACATACCAGAAATAAATTCATTGTCTTTAAAAACTATAGGATTTAGTACACTTACAGATATAGACATAAACACAAATTCTATAAGTATAGAAAATCATCTGCTTTCTAGTGGTGATGAGGTCTATTATATTTCAACTTCAACTCCATCTGGATTAAATGAAGGAGTATATTATGTCAATAAAGTTGATATCGATACTATAAGATTATCCGAAACTTATAAAGATTCTATATCAGAATTGCCAAGATTAGTTTCTATTAATAGCGTTGGTATAGGAACTCAAGAAATTTCATTAATTCAACCAAATATAAACTTGGTTAGGAACAATAATTTAGTCTTTGACTTATCTGATAGTTCTTTAGAAAACTATAAACTAAATCTTTTTTATGATGAAGACTTAAATGATGAATTTATTTCAACATCAAATACATTAGAATTTTCCACATCTGGTGTTGGTATTGTAGGAGTATCTTCAGAAGCATCCCTAACTTTAAGATATAATGATAATTTACCCGATGTATTATACTATTCATTGGTGAATGCAGAGTCGAAAGTTATAAATACGTCACATAAATCGAAAATTTTATTTAAAAATAGTGCATATAGTGGAAAATATTTAATATCTAACGTCCAAGATACTAAATTTGATATTTTTCTAGATAATGTTCCAGAAAGACTATCGTATAGTAGTGCAGATTGCTCAACATTAGAATATACTACCAATTCATTGACAGGAATTGGATCTGTATATGATTTAAAAATTATTAGCGAAGGAAATTTATATAATAATGTTCCATATTATGCGGGATCAAATTCTGCAAATGGAACTGGTCTATTAGTAGCACTAAGATCGAAAAGTGTAGGAAAACTTATCGATTATAGTGAATTGAATTATGGTTATGAATATAGTATTGACAATACCATATCACCAGCTTTAAAGACATCGCAGAATGTAAGTTTGGTTAATTCGCAGTTTTTAAAATCTGTAGAAGTTGTTGATGGAGGAAGTGGATACCCAAATGCCCCATCTTTAGTAATTGTTGATTCTGATACTGGCAAAAAAATTGATCGGGGACTTCTAACTGCAGAAATATCAGGATCTGGTATTGGTAATGCAAATATAACGGCAGTTGAAATATCAGCACCAGTTACTGGATTACCTGAAAGACAAGTATCAATTAAGTCTGTTAACAATGCAAATGGAATAAGAATTATTGAAGTTGATAGCAGTAACACTGGCATAATAACATGCTTATTAAAAACTCCCATTTTGGGATATGTGGAAGATCCTTTTGAAGTAGGAGACAAAGTTTTTGTAGAGGATATACAAATTTTAGAAGATACTGGGATTGGATACAATTCCGAATATCATGGATTTGAATTTTTTGATGTAATTGACTACACCTCAAATTCTAATCCAGGAGAAGTTACTATCCAAATACCTAAATTATTTGGAGATCCGGGTATTGCAGTCACATTTCAAATAGACAGCTTTGCTACAATGATTAAATCTACCGATTATCCTTCATTTGTAGCAAACCAAGATTATTCGGCATTCTTCATTAAAGAAGAAATTTTTATACTTGATCAATCTGGATTGATGATTGAAACTGGATTAACAGTAGGGGAGGTAAATAAAGATTATTTGAAGTTGAATGGAAATTATAAGTTAGACACTGGAGTCACTATAATTGGAAAGAGTTCTGGATTTAGAGCAGATATTTTTGATGTATCTTTAATTAATGGATACTATCTCATCTCTGGATCTTCTACTAAAGATTATGGATGGGATAGTGATTCTGGAAAAACTAATACAGATACACAAGTTATTTCTGATAATGATTATTATCAGAATTTATCATATACTCTTAAAAGTGAAAAAACTTGGGATGAAATAAAAACTCCAATTAATACTATCGTTCATCCAATAGGAACCAAAAACTTTGCAGATACCCAAATTCAACAGAATGTTTCTGGTATATTAACAACTGGTCTAACTAACAGTAGCGTTGTTGAAAGTCTCCAATCATTTATTTCTCAAACTAGAGTAGATACAATTAAGAACTTTGATGTTGTCACTGATTTTAGTCCTTTAAACGATAGAAGTAAATTTATTCAATTTAAAAATATAAAGTTATCAGACTATTTCCTCTCACAGTCAAATAGAGTTCTTCAAATTGATGACATAAGTCCACTTTTTAGTAGTGAAGATGATGAAGAGTATGATACAAATTTAATTATAAAAAGTTTATCGGATAGAAGATCTTTCTATAAGACTTTAGTCCAAGTAAAAACTACAAATAATAGTATTAGTAAAGGATATAATCAGTTAGCATATTTTGAAATTGTATCATTATATGATGGAGTAGAAAATGTTTATAGTTTAGATAAACTATCTCATAATAATAATTCAAATTCTGAAACTTATATGACAATATCACCAGTTGCAACTGATACTGGTGATTTGGATTTATATTTTTATCCAAATAATCCTTATGATATTGATTATGAAATAAAGGTTTTTAATGAAAAATATACTAATTTTAATGATAATGAAAATTTATTATCATTCGATGCTGCAGATATTTTTACAAATCAAAAAAATGTTGGAAGTAAAATTACCGAAGATGTAATTACTTCCTATGATTTAACTACATATGATTCTATAATGGTAGAAGCGCACGTAGTAGATTTAGATTCTAATCAATCAAAATATTATGAAATTGTGTCATTATATGATGGTACAGAGTTTATATTTTCAGAATCAAATTTTGAATCATCAGATAATGATATATCATCTATCGGATTGGGAACATTCGGAATTAAAAAAAGTTCAAATAATTTAAACTTGAGTTTTTATTGTGATGAGATATCTAACACACTAGTAAGAACAAAATCGTATCAATTTAAGAGTAGTCCAGTTGGTGTAGGAACCTATAGATTTAAATCTCAAAGGCAGGATGATAATTCTGAAAGAACTGTAGTTTTAGATACTTCTGTTTATGAAACTGGAACCAGTGTGGGAATTGTCACAACCAGGTATTATGATCGAGAATTATTTTCTACAATAAAGACATTAGCTAGAGTGAGTATTGGGAATACTGTTTCTTTGCATCAAATTGTAAACATACATGATAGTGAAAACTCGTATATAGTTGAAGGACCTATTACTTCTATTGGTAATACAATGGGTGTATTTAAAACTAGTCTTAATCAAAATAATCTGAAATTAGAATTTGAAAGAAATGATGAATATTCCAATTCAAATTTAACTATTACACAACTGGATTACTCATTCTATACATTTTTAGATGAAATAAACATTCCATTAGATTTGGATATTGGATCATTAAATAAATCTTTTAGTGTTGCAAAATATTTTGGCGTTAATTCCACTCAAAGAAATAGACTTGATTTTCCTTTAAAGTATGATAATGTTCCAATTTTCAATAAGTCTTTTGATCCTTTTGACCAAACTAAATTCGACCCTACTACAGGGCAGTTTACTTTAAATAATCATTTCTTTAGTACTGGCGAAAGATTAATTTACACACCAAAGTCAACATTTATTGGATTAGGAAATAGTGCAATTCATACTAGTAGTAATGTTGGATTGTCTACTGAAGTTTATGCAATAAAAATTGATAATGACAATTTCAAAGTTGCTTTAAGTGAATATGATGCAAATAATGATATTGCAATACAGTTTTCATCTTATTTGGGTGAAGGTAATGCACATGAATTTGAAATGTATAAGAAAAATGAAAAGGTTTTAATAACCATTAATGATTTGGCACAATATCCTTTATTATATACAGACATTAGTCATTCAATCTCTGATAAAAATGTAGGAATTGCAGATACTTTTGTAACTTTATCGGGTATAAGTTCAATAAATCCAAATGATATCATAAAAGTTGATGATGAATATATGCAAGTATTGAATGTTGGTATAGGAACATCAACTTCCGGACCTATCTTGTATTTTACTGGAGATTTAAATGTTGTAGAGGTAAAACGTGGTAGTGTTGGCAGTGCTGCAACATCTCATGATATTGGAGATAGTGTCTCACTTTACAAGGGATCATATAACATTGTTGGCGATTCTATACACTTTACTAATCCTCCAAGAGGAAATGTTGGAGATTTGTCAACAAAAGATGAATCAAATTTATTCAGAGCAAGAGCAACTTTTAATGGTAGAACTTTTCTGAGGAAAAATTATACTACAAATGAAATTTTTGATGATTTTTCAAATGAATTTGACGGAAAAACAACTACTTTTGAATTAAAATCTCAAGGAATAAGTACAGTTGGTTTAGGAACAACTTCTGGAAATGGTATATTGTTTATTAATGGAATATTCCAAACTCCTCTTACTGAAAATATTACAAATCACAATTTTAAAATAGTTAGCGATATTCCTGCAGGCATTTCAAGTGTAGTATTTTCTGGACTCAGAGATGATTTAGATGTATTGACAATTTCCGATTCGGATATAAACCAAAATCAATTGCCTAGAGGTGGTATTATTGTTTCTCTTGGATCTACTGCAGGTCTTGGATATGCTCCTCTTGTTGGTGCTAAGGTAAAATTAAATATTGATGACAATGGAACTATTTTAAATCCAGTTATTAGTGTGGCATCTACAGGAAAGACTGTTGCTATAACTACAGCAACCTATGATAATAATCTGGGACATTTGACAATAACTTCTCCACAAGAAGAGATTTATAAGTTAGTAGAATCTAAGGCAAATCAAGTGAAATTGGTTGGACTTGCATTCACATGTAATTCTAATACAGGAATTACATCAGAGTTTCCATTGCATGATGATGTTACTGATATTATTGGAATTGGAACAGAATCATTTAGTTTAAATGTAGGCATTTCAACATTGGAACATTATTATGTTGGATATGGAACAGTATTTGTATGGAATAGTCGGTTGACGAATGGATCTGGATATAGACAAGATACAGCCTCAGTTTCTGTAAAAGACGCTGCAGAAGATTATATTCATAAATTTGTAGAAAGCGATGAAAATTCTGTTCAAAGTGGTGGAAATAATTTCACTCCAACATTTGCAACTTATAACCCTGTAACTGGAAATATGGTTCTCGTCATTGAAAATCATGGATTGGATACTGGTGATGATATTACTGTAACAACAGGATCATTAAAGTTTACTTGCTCCTCTGATGGTCATAAATTTGTTATTGGTTATCCAAGAGCAACAGATCCTTTAGCAGGTATTGCAACCGATATTACTGCATACACAGACGATACTATAACGATAGATGCAGGATCTATGGTCGGTTCTGGCGGTGTTGTTGATGTCACTGTTGGTTTAGGGGGAACATTATCATTTAATGTTTCTAATGGAGGTACAAATTATACATATCCTATATTAAATATTTCAAACCCATCATATGATAATCTCGAAGTTGTTGGAGTTTCTAGATTGGGAGTGGGTGCTACCACAGAAGTTGGAATTAATATGCTTATGAATGTTGAAGTTGGACCTTCTCCAGGTATTGATGAGTCAGGTTCTGTTGGTATTGGATCAACATTATTCGAAGTGTCTTCATTTAGTGTTGCAAGAGCAGGATATGCTTTTGAGACTGGCGATGTATTAACCGTATCTGGAATAGTCACAGATAGACATCTTTCCGAACCAATAGAAAAATTCCAATTATATGTTTTGAATACTTATAATGATAGTGTTGCTGCATGGCAATTTGGAGAGATGAATTTGATTGATAGTATCAAACCTTATCAGAATGGATCAAGATTAGTTTATCCATTATATTACGAAACTGAGTTATTATCTTTCTCTAAAGATCCTAATGATTTAACTTCTTCTGCAATCGACTTTGATTCATTATTAGTAATTTTTATTAATGGTATATTGCAAGAACCTGGAATTGCATATCAATTTGTTGGGGGATCAGCATTTAGATTCCTAACTGCACCAAAAGTTGAAGATGATGTTAAAATCTATTTTTATGTTGGAACTAGGGGAGAAGATTCTTCACGAGTTGATGTAAATGAAATAATACAAATCGGTGATACACTACAAATACAAAGTAATAATTCATATTTGGATATTACTAAGCAGCAAGATAAGAGACTTATTTACGATATTGTTAATGCAGATATACTTGAGACAAATCTATATTATGGAGATGGCATAGATGAAATTAATTTAAAACCTATCGATTGGATTAGGCAAAAAGAAGATATTGTAATAAATCAACAAACTTACTACAAGTCTAGAGATTCTTTGGCAACTCAAGTATATCCGACAGCAAAGGTTATAACAGACTTTAATACTACAGATACTGTATTATACTTAGATAATTCTGAATTTTTTGATTATGAAGATGCTGTAAATTTAAAGAAAATTGATGTTTTGGTTGTCCCAAATCAAGATAATAATAAAGTTGGAATTATTACAGCAATCGTTTCTGCTACAGGGACAATATCATCATTTGATATTGTTGATGCTGGTATTGGATATACTAACGCACCATCTGTTAATGTTTCAAATCCCATAATTGGTATTGGAAGTGATAGGAAATGGTATAATGTTGGTATAGGAACATCAGGAGACGTTGGTATTGGAACCACGGCAACAGCTTCTGTAACTGTGTCAAATGGCAATATAGATTCTGTCACTGTAATTAATCCTGGATCTGGATATACAAGTACAAATCCACCACAAGTTATATTAGATTTTCCAACTTTTGAAAGTGAATTATTAACTAATGCAAATGTTGTTCAAGGTCTGAGTGGGTCTATTGTAGGAATTGCTACAACAACAGGAACTAATGGAGCACCATTAGCACTAGAATTCACACTAAAAGCTCTTAATGATAATTATACATCTATAACAGAAGGAATTCCTATTCATATATTTGACACTAGAATTGGTAATGGTATAACATCAATTAATGATAATAATGATACTGAAGTAATTGGGATTAGTACTCAATTCCTCAATAACATTTATAAGGTTCATGGTATTGATACTATTACAGGAATAATTACTTGTAATGTTAAGAGTGATACTAATATTAGTGGTGAGGTTGGTATTGGAACTACTGGAACATTATTAAATCCTGTTGGAAAATTCTCTTGGGGAAAAATATCTGGATTTACTAGATCTAATAATCCAGTTTCTATAGCAATCACTTCTTATACTACATCTGGATTAGGAACATATCCTACAGTTCAAAGAAGAGGTGCTGGTGCTGGATTGCGAGATACTGGTTCACTAAAGAAAAGAACAACTTCAACCTAACACTTATAAATAATAAAAAAATGGTTTAAAATGCCTGCGTTCGTTACAGATCAATTTAGAATACTATCTACAAATAATTTTGTAGATACTATATCTAACGGAAGTGATTATTATTATATTTTTGTTGGATTGGCAAATCCTGGAGTATCGGGATATGGTAGAAATGCTAATTGGGATAATACTGAAGGTGTAAATGCTAATGATTCAATACTACCAAACCCAGTAGATAATTTTGATTACTTGCCTCATTATGGAGATACTATTTTATATGGAAAAAGAATAATTCCCGAAAATATTCGTAGATGTGTACGAAAAATTGAATGGAAGCAGGGAACTACTTATGATATGTATCGTCATGATTACAGTGTCGCCAATAGAACTGCAGTGACAGATAGAAGTAGATTATATGATTCAAATTATTATGTAATGAATGATCAATTTCAAGTATATATTTGTCTTAGCAATGATTCGAGTGGAATTAATACTGGCGGAACTCAGTCTCAAGATAAACCAACATTTACAGATTTAGAACCATCAAAAGCAGGTTCTAGTGGTGATGGGTATCTCTGGAAATACTTATTTACAGTATCACCTTCAGATATTATAAAATTTGATTCCGTTGAATTTATACCTTTACCTAATGATTGGGCAACATCAACAAATACTCAGATATCAAATATTAGATCTAATGCAGACTCAGATATAAATAAGAATCAAATAAAATTTGTATATATAGATGAAAGAGGGAGTGGTGGATATACTTCTGGAGAAGTTGACATTTATGGTGACGGAAGTGGTGCTAAAGTGTTTGTTGAAACCGATACGTCTGGGAAAATATTAAAAACAACAGTCACTTCTGGAGGATCTGGGTATACTTATGGAGTTGTAGATTTAGGACCACTTCAAATTAGTGACACATATACAACTCCGGCTAAACTGATTCCAATAATTCCACCATCTAAAGGTCATGGGTATGATATTTATAGAGAGTTGGGTGCAGATAAAGTTCTAGCATATTCTAGATTTGATGGATCAACAAAGGACTTTCCTTTGGACACCAAATTTGCACAAATTGGAATTTTAAAAAATCCAAGTAAATTTATATCAACAGAATCTTATACAGATTCTACTTTTTCTGGGGTATACTCACTGAAAGTTACTTTGAGTGATGGTTCTACTTCACCAGATGTTGGAGAAAAAATAACACAAACAGTTGAAGGAGGAGTTGCTCAAGGATATGTTGCCTCATATGACGGCGAAACGTCAGTTTTAAAGTATTTTAAAGATCGTTCTTTATTTTACAACCCTACCACATTTGATCAAGCAGATTATGTTGGAGTTACAACTACAGCATCTAATGCAATCTTAGATTTTGGAGGCACAAATTCAATTAATGGATCTAGCGGAAATTTTGTTGCAAGCATAGATACGACTTTCAATCTCAGTAGTATTACTGTAAATAATAAGTTGATAACCCTAGATTCAACTTTCAGTTCTGGCGTATCAGAACCTGAAATAAATAAAACATCTGGAGATATTATTTTTATCGATAACAGACCCTTGGTATCAAGGAACTCTAGACAAAAAGAAGACGTAAAAATTATTCTAGAATTTTAAAAAATGGCACAAAAAACAAATCTTAACATAAATCCATATTTTGACGATTTTGATGCTGATAAGAATTTTTATAAAGTTCTTTTTAATCCAGGTAGACCAATTCAGTCTAGAGAATTAAATACTATTCAATCTATACTCCAAAATCAGGTTGAGACCTTTGGAAGTCATATATTTAAAGAGGGATCAAAAGTAATACCTGGCGGAATACATTATGACTCTAGTTATCATGCAGTAAAATTAAACACACTTTCTTTTGGTGTAGAAATTTCACAGTATCTTGAAAAGTATATTGGAAAAAAAATAAGAGGACAAACTTCTGGACTTACAGCTACAGTAAAATCTGTAGTTTTTCCAAATAATCAAGTTTCTGATACTACAATATATGTAAAGTACTTAGATTCTGATAATGGGTTATCTGGCGGTACATTTTTAAATGGAGAAAGTTTATTATCAACAGAAATAATATCATATGGTATAAACAATATTACAATATCTAGTGGATCTCCATTTGCATCATTAATTTCTTCTAATGCAACTGATATTGGATCTGTAGTATCTATTGATAATGGCATTTATTTTATACGAGGTAATTTTGTATCAGTATCTAAACAAACTTTAATTTTAGAATATTATTCTCAATTCCCATCATATAGAATAGGGTTAAATGTATCCGAAGAAATTATAACTGCAAAAGAAGATAGAACATTATATGATAATGCTAAAGGATTTAATAATTTTTCATCTCCTGGTGCAGATAGATTTAAAATAAACCTATCTTTAACTAAAAAGCAATTAACAGATCTTAATGATACAAACTTTGTAGAGTTATTGCGTGTTGAAGGTGGTATTTTAAGGAAAACTGAAACAGAGACAGATTATAATCTTATTAAGGACTATCTTGCCAAGAGGACATATGATGAGTCTGGAAATTATACTGTAGATCCATTCAGCATATCTTTATCAAATTCTTTAAATGATTTGCTTGGTAATAATGGAAAATATTTAACTGGAAAACTAACATCTCAAGAAAATACCCCTTCTGATGATCTTATGTGTCTCACAGTAAGTCCCGGAAAGGCTTATGTCAAAGGGTATGATGTTCATAAAACATTTGGTACGGTTATAGATGTTGATAAACCTAGAGACACTCAAACTATTAGTGATGTTCTGGTTCCATTTGATTTGGGAAATAGATTAAAAGTAAATAATGTTTATGGATGTCCAACATTGAAGGGAAATGTAGATTTCTATGATCAGAGAAGAGATGCCACAACATTGACTGCTCAAGGAGAAAAGATAGGAGATGCTAATGTATATCTTTTCAAAGTTACTGATGCTGCATATACTGGTAGTTCAACATCATGGGATCTTCACGTTTATGATTCCTCATTATTTACAGAATTGACATTAGGAACCACTTTATCTAGCTCTGAAATAAAAGTATCTTCTAAAGTAGTTGGACAAGCAAGTGGTGCTATTGGATATGCAGTTAATGATGGTTCTGGATCTGCAGTTATAAAAGTAAGAGTAGAATCTGGTAGGTTTATTCAAAATGAGATAATTCATATTGATGGTATAGAAGAAAATAAAAGAAATATAAAATCTTTAAAAGTATTTTCTTCTGAAGATATTAAATCTGTTGTTGATACATCTAATAGTTTAAAGTTTTTTGCGGACGTAATATTAAAAACTAAAATAGCGCCAGGATATACTGCCAATGATAGCGTAAGTATTGCAAGAGTTGATAATAATTCCGCAACTTTGACATCCACTAAACCATTTAGTGGAATAAAGGTGAAAGATATAGTAAAATATACAATACCAACAGATACTACAGAAACCTTCAACCGTGTAAGTGCTGTCAATACCAATAGTTTAACTTTAGTGCCAGAGAAAAATGTATCTGGAGTGAATTCTGGACTAGTTCCAAGTGCTTCAGATGGAAATTCTGGCACTATTGAAAATGTAAGTTTTAAAATTGGAACTTCGGAAATAGAAAATCCGGAAAAAGGATACTTATACTCAATTCTTCCAAATAGAACTATTGAAACCGTAGATCTGTCAGGATCTCAATTAACATTTACATCACAGATAACAGGATTTAATTCATCTGTTGGAGGAGATCTATTAATATCCGTATCTATTGGAGATTTTAATTTTGCAAACAATTCTGGAACGATAAAGTTTGATGCCTTTGATGCGGAAAAATATTCTATTCATTACAGTGATGGTGTTATAGAACCCTTGACACAAGATAAAGTTGTATTTACAAATAATTTTACAACTGTAACATTTAATAATATTCAGAATAAAACGATATCTTCAATAACAGCATCATTTGTAAAATCTAGTATACAAAGCAAAACGAAGGTATTTAAAAAAAGTGAAACTTTAGATGTATCTCTTTCAAAATATAAGAGTTCAGGATCTAATGCAAGTAATAGTAGTAATGATGGATTGACATATAATAGATATTATGGATTAAGAGTTCAAGATGAAGAAATTTGCTTAAGGTATCCAGACGTTGCTAGGATTATCGCTGTTTATGAAGAATTGGATGGTCGTACTATATCTTTAGATACAATTAACTTTTCTTCAATTTATTCTGTAGGCGATAATGTATTGATAGGCGAAGAATTTGAAGGATTATCATCACAATCTGTTGCAAGAGTTATCGAAAAAACAACTAATAGTGTAACTATTGCATATTTAAATAGTCCCAAATTTCAAATTGGAGAAAATGTTAAATTTAGATCTACAAATACTGATGCCATTATTGAGTCAATTACACCAGGATCTTACACTGATATAACATCCTCGTTTAAATTAGATAAAGGACATAAAGATGAATATTATGACTACTCTAGGTTAATTAGAATCAATGGTGAAGCAGAACCAAGTAGAAAAATAAAAATTATTTTTGATCGCTATGATGTAAATGCAGTAGATAATGGCGATTTATATTCTGTACTAAGTTATGATGCGGAAAATTATGGATCTACAATTCCTCGTGTAGGACGTTTTGGAATTAAAGCGTCAGATATTTTAGATTTTAGACCAAGGGTCTCTTATTTTAGTAGCAGCACTAGTTCGCCATTTTCTAAGGATGGAAGATCTTTTGGAAATTCTCCAAAAGTTATAATTACACCAAACGAAGCAACATTAATTTCCTATGATGTATACTTGCCTAGAATTGATAAATTGTATTTAGATTCTACTGGAACTTTTTCTTTGGAAAAAGGAATTTCATCATTACAACCTAAAGCACCCAAAAAATCTCCTGATTTATTAGAATTAGCTACAATATTATTGCCACCATATCTTTTTGATATTAGTGACGCAAGAATTAGTATGATTGATAATAAAAGATATACAATGAGAGATATTGGTATAATACAAGACAGAGTAGAAATTTTAGAAGAAGTAACATCATTATCTTTACTAGAATTAAATACTCAGGCATTGCAAATAAAAGATTCTGATGGATTTGATAGATTTAAAACTGGATTTTTTGCAGATTCATTTAATAATAATGATTTCATTGATGTACCGTTCTCTTTTTGTGAAGTTAATCAAGACTCCAAGGAATTAACCCCTCTGAAAATGAGGAATGTAGTTCCATATCAGGTTTTGACTGAAAGTGATATAAGTAATACTGAATATGATTCTTCACAAGATTATACTCTGTTAGATAATAGAGTTAAGAAAACTGGAAATGTTGTAACATTAAATTACACTAGTAGAGAGTGGGTCAAGCAAGAGTTAGCAACGAGAGTATCAAATGTCAATCCATTCCATGTTATTCAATATGTTGGCGATATTCGATTGAATCCTTTTGAAGATATTTGGATAAGAACCGTACAACTAGACAATAAAACACTTACACATAGTTTAACATTAAATTTAGAAAGTAATATACAAACAGAAACACTTAATCTCGGAAATCTACAAGATAATACAACAGGTGCTCCATTAGGTTTAAATCAATATAGAGATACATTTACAACCCTCAATCTAAGTGATGCTGATACGGGAAATATTAACAAAATAGTAACCTCTGATTCTGATTCAGATACCTCTTCAACTAATGAAACTACATTTGTTGATAGTGAAATAGATCAATTTATGAGATCTAGAAATACTGAATTTTCATCTTCAAACTTGAAAGCATCTACTAGGTATTATGCTTCTTTAGATGGAATTAGTAATATTGATATTACGCCAAAGTTAATTGAAATTACACAAGATCTTCAGTTAAGTAGTCCGGGATCTGATGGTGTTTTTGAAGTAGGTGAAAATATATCTGTTTGGGATGATGCTATTGAAATTATGAGATTCCGACTTGCAGAATCTAATCATAAATCTGGGGTATATAACTCTCCAAATAGAGTTTATGATGTAAATCCATATAGTAAAAATGAATCTATGCCAGCAGGATATAGTCAATCTTCTACTACATTGAATATTGACACATTATCTTTATCAGATGATTCTGCAGGTGAAGAATATGGTGGATATCTTCTAAAAGGAGCAATCTTAATTGGTGAGACGAGCGGTGCTATTGCATATGTCAAAGATATTAGATTAGTTACAGATAACTATGGTGATGTAATAGGCACATTCTTTATCAGAGAACCACATGAGAATCCAGTACCAGCAGTAAGAATTCCGACAGGAAATAAAACTTTCAGACTATCCTCTTCCGAAGAAAATAGTCTAGGCATTGTTGGATCCACGGATATTTCTTCTGCAGAAACAACATATAGTTCTAGAGGAACTGTTAACAAATTCCAAAATACGATAAGAGTAATTGAGTTAACTGGTAATTTAACCACAACTAATCAGGTTAGAACAAGAACTCTAACTGCAGTTAGGAATGAGAATATATCCAATATTGAGACACCGACTCCAGTCGTTAATAATATTACTAATGTAACTCAAGATATAACCAATGTAACTAAAGTTACTAAAAATATTACCCAAATTATTGAGCAGCAGCGACATGATGATCCTTTAGCGCAAACTTTTTTGGTTGGAACTGCTAGGGGATTAAATTCATTCAATGATGATGAACTTGGAGCATTTCTAACTTCAATTGACTTATTTTTTGCTTCTGTAGATTCTGGAAATGCTCCAATCACAATCCAAATTAGAACCACCGAATTTGGAACTCCCACGTTAACTATGATTGGTGATCCAGTAACACTAAGACCAACAGATAAAGTTGATGGAGAAACTATTTTAAGAGACAATATATCTATTGATGGAACTGTTGCAACAAAGGTAACTTTCCCATATCCAATATATTTACCTCCAGGTTTAGAATATGCAATTGTCTTGATGGCACCAGAAAGTGATGAATATGAGGTATTTACTGCAAAAATGGGAGAAAATACATTAAATACTGCTAATTTACCAGATGCTGAATCTGTAAGATATACACAGCAGTTTGCAATTGGCAGTTTATTTAAATCTCAGAATGGATCTACATGGACACCAGATCAGTATGAAGATATGAAATTTACTTTATATAAAGCAGAATTCACATCTACTGAGGGAATCGCCTATTTTGGTAACACTCCACTTTCAAAGGGAAATAGTTATATTCGTAAACTGACTAATAATCCATTAACTATTCTTCCAAGAAAATTAAAAGTTGGCATTGATACCATAACTGATGCAGGTCTTCTTACAGATTTAACTGCAGGAAGAAAAATTCAAGATACTACTAAATCTTATGTTCAGGGTATTATTGAAAGTGTTGGTGGTCTTGCACATACAGTAAGCATTGACACTGGTGGAAGAGGATATTCTAATGGTAGTTCTTCAGTATCAACATTCAACATAACTGGAAATGGATCTGGGTTAACATTAAGTGTAAATGCTACTAATGGTATTATTGACAGCGCAACTCCAGTTTCTAAAGGAAAAGGATATGCAATTGGTGATGTTGTTGGAATCGTTACTTCTGATATAACAGGAACTTCTTCAGTACCTAGTGGAGAAAATTCTAGAATCACAATTACAAGTAATGATAGTAGTATTGATACGTTATACCTGACAAATGTTGCTGGCGATTCATTTAACCTCCAGGATTTAATTTACTATAATGATGGTGGTGGTGCTGTGTCTCTTGCTAACACACATATACAGTCATCGGAGACATATTTATCTGATTATTATGATGGGACATATGCTCTAGTAAATCATTTCGATCATGGAATGTATGCTACAAATAATATTGTTTCAATTTCTGCAGTATCACCAGATACATCAAAAATCAAAATTACTTCATCAATTACAAGAAACTCTCAATCTATTAACGTTAGCAGTTTAGATATTTCTCTATTCCAACAATTTGAGGGTGCAGATGTTTCAAGTACAAATCCTGGGTATTTGATAGTTAATAGTGAGTTAATGAGTTATACTTCCGTAAGTGGTACAGAAATTGGAGGACTTTCTAGAGGTCTTGAAGACACTATTGCAGTGCCACATCCTTCAGAGACATTTATTCAAAAATATGAGTGTGGTGGTGTTTCATTACGCAGAATTAACACTAAGCATAATATTGTAGATACTGGAATTGATATCAATTCTTATTATATTAAAATACCAATAGGATCTTTAGATATTGATAGCAATCCTATAGCTGTTAATAGAAATACTGATGGTTCTACAGGTAGTAATCCTGCATTATCATTCAATAAGGAAAAAAGTGTTGGCGGTACCAATGTATATGCTTCAGAAAATGTTCTTTATGATACAGTAACTCCATTCATAAGTGCTATACTGCCACCAGAGTCTGAGGCATCTATATCCGCACAATTAAAATCTGTGAGCGCAACTAGTGTGAATGGTAATGAAACATCATTTTTGGAGCAACCATATGTAGACGTGGAATTAAATCAACCCAATAAAATGAATTCTTTGAGTATGGTAACATCGAAAGTTAATACTGAAGAGTTTTTACCTAATCTATTAAAAAGCAAGTCAAGTGTCTTATCATTGAGTCTTTCTACTACAAACTATAATTTATCTCCAATGATATTCTTGGATACTGCTTCTGCAGAATATACAAAATATCTGATTAATAATCCAATATCAGATTATATTTCGGATAAAAGGACTTCTAATTTTATAGAGGATCCACATGCGGCAGTTTACATCTCAAAAACTATTAATTTGGCAAGACCTTCAAATACTCTAAGAGTGAATATTAGTGCATATAGACACAAATCTGCTGATTTTAGAGTTATGTATTCATTAATTAGACCAGAAATGAATACTACTTTGAAAATTTTTGAAATGTTCCCTGGATATAATAACTTAACTTCAGATTTAGATTCTGATGGATTTTTGGATATTGTTGATTTATCCAATAATAGTGGTTTGCCCGATAGATTTACTTCTAGTAGTGCTGATAATGAATTTATACAATATCAATATACAGCACCAAATGTTGGACCATTTGTAGGATTTACAATTAAAATTGTTATGTCTACAACAAAAATGGATAAATATCCAAGGTTTAAAGACATTCGCGCAATTGCATTGTTATAATGAAATTAGTAAAAGTTGAAGGTCATTCAAATCTTTATAGAGATTCAAATACTGGTGCTATCATCAATAAAGATTTGAATGGTTATGATCAGTATTTGCAGAGTTCTTCTAGTAGAATAAACGCAAAAAAAGAAATTGAACAACTAAAAAATGATGTAAAAGAAATCAAATCTTTATTAAAGGAGTTAATCAATGGATCCAGATGATATAAAACTTGAAAAAATTTCTAAGCAATTCGAATATTATAAAATTTCTTCTGAGATTAATGATATCGAATCTTTAGAACTTTTAAAAGATATTGCTAAATCTTATGCTAAATTATATTTGAAGCAGCAGGAAGTGTTGTCTATAATTTGATGATAAATAGATAAGAACTTAAAATAAAGGTAAATGTCTGCACCTTTTGCACTGAATTTATCAATAAACACTTCAACAAGTTTTTCACAGACTTTTAGTTTAACTGATGATGAAGGTGCTGCTTTAAATTTATCCGAATATACTTATGCTTCACAAATAAGAAAGCACCCAAATAGTACCACTGCTGTTAGTTTTGCTACTACAACAGTAACACCATCAAGTGGAGAACTTACAATATCTTTAGAACCATCTGACACTGTAGATTTAAAACCAGGAAGATATGTTTATGATGTTGTATTGACAAGAACTCTTGATAATAACATATCAAGAGTTCTGCAGGGTTCTGTATTAGTATCGAAGACAATAACGAGGTAATAAAATATGGCAAAACCATCAACAAAACAAGGTTTAATAGATTATTGCTTACGTAGACTCGGACATCCTGTTTTAGAAATAAATGTAGATGATGATCAATTAGATGATTTAGTAGATGATACAATTCAATATTTTAATGAGAGACACTTTGATGGTGTTGAAAGAATGTATCTTAAGTATCAGATTACTCAATCTGATATAGATAGGGGTAGAGGTGCATCTTCTGCAGGATTAACTAGTGTAGATGGAAGTTCTGGTGTTGGTATTGTAACTACTACCGCAACATCAACTGATGTAAGTGGTCTTGGTACAATAACTTCCAACTGGTACGAAAATTCCAATTTTATACAAGTTCCAGATTCAGTTATTGGTGTTGAAAGAATATTCAAATTTGATACTAGTTCTATTTCTGGTGGAATGTTTAGTATTAAATATCAACTCTTTCTAAATGATCTATATTATTTTAATTCTGTAGAATTGCTTCAATATTCAATGACCAAAAGATATCTTGAAGATATCGATCATATGCTGACAACAGATAAGCAGATTAGATTTAATAAGAGGCAAGATAGACTGTATATGGATATTGATTGGGGATCGCAAACAGTAGGCAATTTTATTGTTTTAGATTGTTACAGAGCATTAGATCCTACATCATTCACACAAGTATATAATGACAGTTTTGTTAAAAAATATTTAACATCTTTAATTAAAAGACAGTGGGGACAAAATTTATTAAAATTTAGAGGAGTGAAACTTCCTGGTGGAGTTGAATTGAATGGTAGAGAAATATATGATGATGCAGAAAGAGAGTTGACTGCATTAAAACAGAGAATGGCAGCAGAATACGAATTACCACCTTATGACTTTATAGGATAATTATGGCATTAAATCCATTTTTTCTGCATGGTTCAGAATCTGAACAAAGATTAATACAGTCATTAGTAAATGAACAATTATCCATGTATGGAATGGATATTGCTTATCTACCTCAAAGGATGATAAGAAAAGAAACAGTTATAAGGGAAGTTACTTCCTCCAAATTTACTGATAAGTTTATAGTTGAAGCATACTTAAGTAATTATGGAGGATATTCTGGATCTGGAGACATACTGAGCAAATTCGGTATGCAATTGAAGGATGAAGTTACTTTAATTATTTCCAAAGAAAGATTTGAAGATTTTATTTCTCCGCTTTTATCTGAAATACCAACGTCAGAAAATACTACATCTTTAAGACCTAGAGAAGGAGATTTGATTTGGTTTCCTCTAGGTGAAAGATTATTTGAAATTAAATTTGTTGAGCATGAACAACCATTCTATCAATTAGGAAAAACATACGTATATGAGTTGAAATGTGAACTCTTTGAATATACACATTCATCTGTGATTTCTACAGGTATAGGAGAGATTGATGAATCTCTTGAGGATTATGGATACATTAAGTCCTTAACACTTTTAGCATCGGGTAGTCAAGCTTCTGCTTCGGCAACAATACGAGAGAATAGTGGATATATAAAAACTATCAATCTTATTGAAGATGGTTATAATTATACTACAGTCCCTACAGTAACTATAGATGATCCTCCTACGGCAGTTGGTGCTGCAGCAACTGCAACTGTAAGTGTGGGAGGATCAGTCACTAGTACTACAATTACAAATAGTGGATATTATCCCAGTCATAAGAATATACCGACAGTTACATTTAGTGATCCAACTGGTGGAGGTAATGAAACCACTATTGTTAAATTTGGATCCAGATCATATAATGGAGAAAATTCTGGATTACTTATACCTACTTCTGGATTGGCGGAAAGAGAAACTGGAGCAATTGAATTTTGGTTGTATGCAACAACAGCTGCTGCGGGAGATGTTACAATACTGGAATGGGGCACTAATGACGATAATAGCATAAAATACTCTTTATATTTTTCAACTAGTGGAGGAACAACTTCTCTAAATTGGTCTAGACCAGATAGTGATTTTGATAATAGTTTCACTACAGTTGAGTTAATATCAGATTATAGTAGCAATTTTAATCGTTGGAATTGGATAAGACTTTCCCAAACTGACGATAATTCTGGCTCACATAGAGTTGCTGCTCACTTCTTTGGCGATACTATCAATAGTTCGTATTCAACTGATACATTTAATACTATATTCATGAATAGTGATGGAGTATCCCTAAATCCAAATGGAAATTTTTCTGATAATGAAATTTATCTTGACGAATTAAGATTTACTAGTATTGGGTCAACATCACAACCAGCAGAAGCACCAACGTCAACAAGTAAAAATTCTTCAAATACGTTATTCTTCCAAGATGGTGAAAGAGTCACAACCACTGGAAATGTTATTTTAAATTCTACAGGTAATGTAACAGGAATATCTTTAACCGAAAATGGAGTTAATTATACTTCAGTTCCTACAATATCCATTCAAGATGCCTACCCTTCAATAACTGCAACTGCTGTTGCAATAACTTCATGTATAGGAAGTTATTGTTCTGTTGATAATATATACATAACAAATTCTGGTGCAGGATATACATCTATTCCAAATGTAATCATAAGCGGAACTACTGGTATAGGGGCAACTGCAACGGCCGAAATTGATACCACATATAGTGGAATTTCTTCAATTTCTATTACAGATGCTGGTTCTGGTTACAATTATTCGCCAATTGTAACATTTTCCAGTCCAGATGTTGTTGGTCTCGGAACAACTGCAGCATCGGGAATTGTAAATATAACATCAGCAGGAATAGTAGATTCAGTATATCTTACTAATTCTGGTGTTGGATATACTTCTGCACCATCTATTACTATTGCAGCGCCAGCAACAATAACTGGTATTGGAACTTATATATTCAATGAAGTCGTTACTGGAGAATCTTCCGGATCAACTGCTTACGTAAAATCATGGGATACATCCACAAATATCCTCAAAATTGGTAATATTTCTGGCACATTTACTGATGGTGAGGTTATTATTGGATCTTCATCGTCAGCACGATATACCATTGGCGAATTGGGAGAAAATCCCATAAATCAAGATAAATATGAACAAAATGATACTATACAAACAGAGTCTAGTTCTATAATTGATTTCACAGAAACAAATTTATTCGGTAATTACTAATGTTAGGAACTTATTTTTATCATCAAAACATAAGAAAAACTATTATTGCTTTTGGCAACTTATTTAACAACATAATTGTCAAATCAAAGGATGCTACAGGTGATACTTTTAGTGAGATACGAGTTCCATTATCATATGGACCTACACTAAAGTTTTTAGCGAGATTAGAGCAACAAGCAGATCTCAATAAACCCATTGCTATTACATTGCCCAGAATTTCATTTGAAATGAATTCTTTGAAATATGATTCTTCAAGAAAAGTTGGTATAACACAGACCTTCAAATCGGTTGGATCTGATGATAAAACTCGTAAAGTTTATATGCCAATTCCATATAATATTGGATTTGAAATTAATATAATGACAAAGTTTAATGATGAAGTTCTCCAAATTGTCGAACAAATTTTACCATTTTTTCAACCATCATTTACTGTTACGGTTGATATGACAGATGTTATTGATGAAAAGAAAGATGTGCCAATCGTTTTAGATTCTGTTTCTTTTAGAGATGATTATGAAGGAGATTTTTCATCTCGAAGGTTAATTCTTTATACACTACAGTTTACCGCAAAAACATATCTGTTTGGACCAATTAGTGATAGCACTGATTCTCTTATCCGTAAAGTTCAAGTTGATACGTATTCTGATACAGATATTAGAACTGCAAAACGTGAAATGAGGTATACTGCACAACCCAATCCTTCTAATGCAGAACCAGATGATAATTGGACATTAGATGAAGATTGGCAATATTTGGGAGACTCAAAAGCATATAGTCCCGTGCAACAATCTGATATTTGATTAATATGACTAAAAATTTTGACAGTTTGAATGATACCTTTAATACTTCTATGGAGGACGATAATACTTCCATAATAAAACCTCAGGAACTAAATCCCGAGTCAATGAAACCAGGAGATATTAAAAAAGATTATGAATATACAAGAGCAAATTTATATTCATTAATTGAAAAAGGGCAAGAAGCAATTAATGGAATTATGGATCTTGCAGGAGAAAGTGATAGTCCACGCGCTTATGAAGTTGCAGGACAACTAATTAAGAACGTTGCAGATACTACAGATAAATTAGCAGATCTTCAAAAGAAAATCAAAGATCTTGAGGAAGATAATGTTAAACAGACAACTAATGTGACTAATAATGCCTTGTTTGTTGGATCAACCTCAGACTTATCTAAGTTATTAAAAAAAGGTTTTCTAAATAATACTAACGAAGAATAAGTATAAATGAAATCTTGTAAAAAAGGATACTATTATTGCTTTACAGACAAAGAATGTAAAAAAATTCCTAGGGGATGGCATTTAATGTCTAGTGGGCAGATTATGCGTGATAAAGATCATGAAGAGGATAGTGAAGATAAGAGTGGAAACGATTCCAATGGTAGCGGAAATGGAGGTTCTGATGCTGGAGGAGATGGCGGTGGTGGAGTAGAAGAAAGTTGGAGCGTCACTAATGAGGATAAAGAGTCTGGCGATCATGAAGTTGCAATGGCACAATCCCAACTTGCAAAAGCAGAAAGAAACATTGCAAAGTTGAGAAAAGCACTAGGTAAGAAAGAGAAAGATATTCCTGCTTGGATGCAAGCAAAGATTACTGATACTGCACATGACACTGATGCTGCTGCTGGTTATGCAGATAAAATCAATGAAGCAGTGCCTCTATTAGCAGCACCATTAGCAGTACCCACAATGAAAGCAATCGGTGCTGGTTTGGCAGCAACTGGTTTGGCAGGAATGATCATGCAAGCACGAAAAAAAAGTGAGGACAAAAAATCACCATCTGTTGATTATGGGCAAGGCAAATCTGCAAAGAAAAAAGATGAGACTGAAATTGGGTTTACTGGTAAACCCGTCCCAAAGAAAAACTGGAAATCTCCCACAAAGCGGTATGAGTTTGAAAAGAAAAGAAGAGAGGCGGGATTTACCAGTACAGGTAAAAAACATAGTAATGATGTAAATCCATATTATAATCCAAGAGTAAGAGAAGAAGTCGAACAATTAGAAGAGGCAAGAGATGGTAAATCTGCCAAGGACAAAGGTTATTCTCTCCGCGACTGGTTCAAAGGTGGTGGTTGGAAACAGACTGGTGGCAAGTATGACGGAAAACCTTGTGCAAAGCAACCAGGACAGAAGACTAAACCATTTTGCCGTGATGCAGATGATCGTGCTGCCATGAGTAAAGATGAAAGGGAAAAAAGAGCAAAGAAAAAGCGTAAAGAAGATCCAAATCCCAATAGAAAAGGTAAAGCGAAAATGGTAACTGAAGAAGGAAAGAAAGATGCTTGCTACCATAAGGTCAAATCTCGTTACTCTGTGTGGCCTTCTGCATATGCTTCTGGAGCACTAGTCAAGTGTCGTAAAGTTGGTGCCAAAAACTGGGGCAATAAAATTAATAAAGAAAGTTACGATTACTCCAACTGGAGAGATGATTTCAAAACAATGGAATTTGAATTCGTTGATATTATTAAGACAGAACCCATGAAAGGTTTGAGTGAAGCAAAGTCAACTTTGGACAAACTTAAAGAAGTTTCAAAACAATTGAAAGGTGCATCTAAAATGCACGCAAAACAATCTAAACAAGTTGCTAAAGTTGCTGCTAATCTTGATGAAAAGTGTTGGAAAGGATATGAGAAAAAGGGTATGAAGACAATGTTTGGAAAGAGATATCCAAATTGTGTAAAAGCACATTTCTCTGATTGGAGGTCCGATTTAAATCTTCAAGAAAAAGAGTTTAAATCCCATAAGATGTATGATCAAAAAACTGGTAAGGGATATGATGCCGAAACAGAACAGGATCATCTTCGTATGAAGAAGATGGGTTATACCCACGAAAAACCTGAGAAAAAGAACTGCGGATGTGGTAAAGATCCCTGCAAAACTTATGGTAAGCAAGAGGTGAAAGAAGACTGGCAGAAATCAAATCGTAAAGATGGTGTTGATGGTATGAGTCAGAGATCAGTTAATGCTTACAGACGTGAAAATCCAGGTTCTAAACTAAAGACTGCAGTAACTGGTAATCCAAAAAAAGGTAGTAAAGATGCCAAGCGCAGAAAGTCTTTCTGCGCCCGTTCTAAGGGGCAGCAAGACATGCATAACATCAATTGCGCTAAAACCCCCGATAAATCAATTTGTAAGGCCCGTCGTCGCTGGAAATGCTGATCTATAAAATGTGCAGCAACTTTTTGCATTTTGTTGATACAAAACTAATCTGAATAATTATTATGTCTGAAGTATATTTGGGTAACCCAAATCTTAAAAAAGCAAATACTGCAATTGAATTCACAGAAGATAATATCATTGAATTCATGAAGTGCAAAGAAGATCCGGTATATTTTGCTAAAAATTATATTAAAATTGTTTCCCTGGATCACGGATTGGTTCCATTCAATCTTTATCCATTTCAAGAAAAATTAATTCAAAACTTTCACGATAAAAGATTTAATATATGCAAAATGCCACGCCAGACTGGCAAATCTACAACATGCGTATCATATCTTTTACATTATGCAGTTTTTAACGATAACGTAAATATTGCTATATTAGCAAACAAAGCATCTACTGCAAGAGATTTATTGGGAAGATTGCAACTTGCATATGAAAATCTACCTAAGTGGATGCAACAAGGTATTATATCCTGGAATAAAGGATCTCTTGAACTTGAAAACGGATCTAAAATTTCATCCAACTCTACTTCTTCCTCTGCTGTTCGTGGCGGATCATATAATGTAATATTTCTCGACGAATTTGCATTCATTCCAAATCACATTGCCGACGATTTCTTTGCTTCTGTTTATCCCACAATTTCTTCTGGACAAAGTACAAAGGTAATTATTGTTTCTACTCCAAGGGGTATGAATCATTTTTATCGCATGTGGCATGATGCTGAGAATGGCAAAAATGAATATACTCCTACAGATGTTCATTGGTCTGAAGTTCCTGGTAGAGATGTTGTATGGAAAGAGCAAACAATTGCCAATACTTCAGAAGCACAATTCAAAGTTGAGTTTGAATGCGAATTCTTGGGTTCTATTAATACTCTTATCAACCCATCAAAATTAAGGAATTTAGTTTATCAAGAACCGATTAGAAAAAATGCCGGACTTGATATCCATACAAATCCAGAAAAAGATCATAATTATCTAATGACTGTTGATGTTGCTCGTGGTATGGGCAATGATTATTCTGCATTCATTGTTTTTGATATAACAGAGTTTCCATATAAAGTTGTAGCAAAATATAGGAATAATGAAATAAAACCCATGTTATTTCCCAATATTATTGAAGAAGTCGCAAAAGGATATAATAGTGCATGGATGCTTATAGAAATTAATGATATTGGAGATCAAGTAGCAAATATTCTCCATTTCGATCTTGAGTATCCTAATATTTTAATGGCCTCAATGAGAGGAAGAAATGGTCAAATTGTTGGTCAGGGATTTAGTGGAAAAAGATCGCAACTTGGTGTTAGAACAACTTCTGGTGTAAAAAAACTAGGATGTTCAAATTTAAAGACACTTTTAGAAGATGATAAAATATTAGTTTCTGATTATGAAGTCATATCAGAACTTACAACTTTTTCCCAAAGAGGAAATACTTTTGAGGCAGAGGAAGGTTGTAATGATGATTTAGCAATGTGTCTAGTTTTATTTTCTTGGTTAGTTGCACAAGAATATTTTAAAGAAATGACAAATAATGATGTTCGTAAAAGATTATATGAAGAGAAAAGAAATGAAATTGAACAGGACATGGCACCATTTGGATTTGTAGAAGATGGATTAAATGATACTATTTTTACGGATACTGATGGCGATACCTGGCATGTAGATGAATATGGCGACAGAAGTTATATGTGGGATTATATGTAATGAATTTAGATGATCAAATTCAATTAGAACATATATTATTTTTGGAAAGAGAATGTAGATCCTGCAAAGAAATAAAAAACTTGATTGACGAATTTTATTTGATTAGAAAAGATAGAGGCGTATTTCCTTCTTCATACTCTTATGAGTGTAAGGAATGTAATAAAAAAAGAGTTTCTGATAATAGAAAGAAAAAACCAGCAAATGCTAACTGGCAATATCCAGACTGGTAATGTTCATGCACGGTTTTTCCGTTCAAAGTAAGCCTTTTCCTAAATATTTTTAGTTAAATATTGCACTTGTAGAGGAACACAAAGATGCCATTAAACTTAGCATCTCCTGGGGTTTTAATTAGAGAAGTTGACTTAACTGTAGGAAGAATCGATCCTGTTTCTCCTTCAGTTGGTGCTATTGCAGCACCTTTTGCGAAAGGACCTGTCGGAGAACCCACTCTTATTCAGAGTGAAAACGATCTTTTAAACACATTTGGAAAACCATATGATGTAGATAATCATTATGAACATTGGATGGTTTCTTCATCTTATCTAGCATATGGCGGATCACTTCAAGTGATCAGAACTGATGACGCCAGTATGAAGAATGGATTTATTGGTAGCGCCCCATCAGTTAAAATTAGAAGTCTTCAGCATTACAATGAACTAGGATATTCTGAAAATACTATAACTGATGTAGTGTTTGCAGCAAAAAGTCCCGGATCATGGGGAAATTCTATTAGAGTTTCAATTATTGATGCACTTGCAGACCAAGTTTTAACTGGCATTAGTACTGAAGATATAAATGGCGGAACTAGTGATATTTCAGTTGGTGCAGGTGTAACTCAATCCATAACTTCAACTCTTCCTGGTGCCGGAACAACAACAACTTTAGATGGATATTTAAAAGGAATTGTTACTGAATTGGGAGTGAACCAAGTTTCAGTTAAAGTTTTAAGTCATGTTTCTGCTGGCGGAACTATAACTGATGTTGATTATCAGAGCAGAGGTGTTTACAGATTTTCGAATAGTGGCACTGTTGGTCTAACTACAGCAAATGGTGCTATTGGTGGTATTGGTGCTACTGCATACACCGGACAAACTGACTGGTTTGATAGTCAACAAGTTACTTTAGGATCCGGTTCAAAAGTAAATTGGAACTCACTTGCCGAAAGACCTCAAACCACCAAATATGGAGAAGATAGAGGTTCGAGATTTGATGAACTCCATGTCATTGTTTATGATGATGATGGTTCGATTACAGGAAACACCGGAACAGTTTTAGAGAAGCACTTAGGTCTTTCTAAGGCGAAGGATGCAACATTTTCTTCAGGATCTCCTTCATATTGGAGAAAGTTCTTAGCAGAAAATTCCGAGTATGTATTTGGAGGATCTGAACCTGCAGGAATTGTAACTACTGCATATGATTCGGGAACATTTGATGAAGCATCAGATACCAGTTGGGATCAAAATGCTCAAGGCATTTCTTTTGCCAGTATTGGTAATTATAATAATGCGATGACTAATGGTCTTAACTATAGTGGTATTGGAACTATTACTAGCACAGGTGCCCTCAATTCAGATCTTTCAGGAGTAATTTCTGGAATTGATGTATTTGTTAATGAAGAGGATGTTGATGTTGATTTCTTACTTATGGGATCTGCTGCATATGATAAAGAAGATGCACAAGCATTAGCAAATAAACTAATTGCTGTTGCCGAAGCAAGGCAGGATTCAGTCGCATTTATTTCTCCTTATAGAGGATCTGCAATTACTGATACATCCACACAAACTGAAGCAACGATTAGAAATATTGATACTATTACAGATAATGTTCTAAGTTTCTACTCACCAATCACATCATCAACATATGGTGTATTTGATAGTGGTTATAAGTACATGTATGACAGATTTAATAATACCTTCAGATATGTCCCATTAAATGGGGATATTGCTGGACTTTGCGCCAGAACTGATGCAAATTCCTTCCCATGGTTCTCTCCAGCAGGAAGTGATAGAGGTGCTATCTTAAATGCAGTTAAACTTGCATATAATCCTGGTAAAATTCAAAGAGACAAACTTTATACGGAAAGAATCAATCCGGTAATTACTGCTCGTGGACAAGGTACAATTTTATTTGGTGACAAGACTTCCTTTGGTAAGTCTTCTGCATTCGATAGAATTAATGTTCGTCGTCTATTCATCTATCTCGAAAATGCAATCTCTGCAGCTGCAAGAGATCAATTGTTCGAATTTAATGATGAAATCACGAGGACTAACTTTGTGAACATTGTTGAACCTTTCCTGAGAGACGTTCAATCTAAGAGAGGAATCTTTGACTTCGTTGTTATTTGCGACCAAACAAATAACACTGCTGCAGTTATTGATAATAATGAATTTGTTGCAGATATTTACATCAAACCTTCAAAGTCTATAAACTTCATTGGTCTGACATTTATCTCTACAAGAACTGGAGTATCATTTGAAGAGGTAATTGGAAACGTTTAATTAAGTAAAATAGAGGTTATTAAATTTAAAAGAGGTTAAAATCCATGGCAACAAAAAACCAGTTCAATCCACCACCACTTAGAAAAATAACTGACTTTAAAAGTCAGTTAACTGGTGGCGGTTCTAGAAGTAATCTTTTCGAATGTGTTCTTTCTTTCCCGGATATTGCACAAGTTGAAAATGATGTTCTGAATAAGTCTAGATTTCTAGTAAAGGCAGCAAATCTACCCGCATCAAATGTTGCTTTTATTGATGTTCCTTTTAGAGGAAGAACTTTAAAAGTTGCAGGTGATAGATCATTTGATAGTTGGACTATTACAGTTATTAATGACACTGATTTTGCAATTCGTTCTGCATTCGAAAATTGGATTAATAAAATTAATCGTGTTTCAGATGGAACCGGAGAACTTGATCCCAATAATTACACTTCCGATGCTTATGTGCATCAGTTAGATCGTAATGGTGAAACACTGAGATCATATCATTTCTATGATGTGTTCCCAACTTCAACTTCAGCAATTGCATTATCTTATGATCAAGGAAATTCAATCCAAGAGTTTTCTGTAGAACTGCAAGTCCTTTATTGGGAAGCTGTTAAGGGTGATTCTCCCGAATCAGGTGGCGCAAATATTAACTGATAAATAGTTAATATACGCAGTTCTTAATCATATACTATGGCCAAACTTTTTGGATTTTCTATTGATGATAACGTAAAAAAATCCCCATCTATTGTTTCCCCCGTACCTCCATCAAACGAGGACGGGGTTGATAATTATATTAGTAGCGGTTTTTATGGACAATTTGTTGATATTGAGGGGGTTTATCGTACAGAATATGATTTACTAAAAAGATATAGAGAGATGGCACTACACCCAGAGTGTGATGGTGCTATCGAAGATGTTGTTAATGAAGCAATAGTGAGTGATCTTTACGATTCTCCAGTTGAAATTGAATTAACAAATTTAAATGCAACTGATAGATTAAAAACTATAATTAGAAACGAATTTAAAAATATTAAAGAGATCATGGACTTTGATAGAAAGTCTCATGAAATTTTTAGGAATTGGTACATTGATGGGAAATTATACTATCTAAAAGTTATTGATGAGAAAAGACCGCAAGATGGTATTCAGGAGATTAGATATATTGATCCTATGAGGATGAAGCATATAAAGCAGGAGAAGAAGGATAAAAAAGGACCTACTCCAGCATTTGTTCCAAACTCACAAAATGATATAAAGTTTCCAGAAACTGAAGAGTATTTTATCTATACTCCACCACAGAAATCAAACATTTATGGTGGTCACACTAAGAAAGGTGTGAAGATTATGAAAGATTCTGTTACATATTGCACTTCCGGATTAGTTGATAGGAATAAAGGAACTATTCTATCCTATCTGCATAAATCAATTAAAGCACTCAATCAACTTAGAATGATTGAGGATTCACTTGTAATTTATAGACTTTCTAGAGCACCAGAACGTAGAATTTTCTATATTGATGTTGGAAATCTTCCGAAGGTAAAGGCAGAACAATATCTTAAAGAGGTAATGAATCGTTATCGCAATAAACTTGCATATGATGCAACTACTGGCGAAGTTCGTGATGATCGTAAGTTTATGAGTATGATGGAAGATTTCTGGTTACCTCGGAGAGAAGGTGGACGAGGAACTGAAATTACGACTCTTCCTGGTGGACAAAATCTTGGCGAAATTACTGACATCAATTATTTCCAAAGAAAACTTTATAGATCATTGAATGTCCCAGAATCAAGAATTGCAGGATCTGGAGATGGATTTAATTTAGGAAGATCATCTGAAATTTTGAGAGACGAATTAAAATTTTCTAAGTTTGTAGGAAGACTTAGAAAGCGTTTTGCTGGTATGTTTAGTGACATGCTTCGCACACAATTACTTCTTAAAAATATCATTACTCCAGAAGACTGGAAGACGATGGAAGATCATATTCAATATGATTTTCTATATGATAATCAGTTTGCAGAACTTAAAGAGTCTGAAATGATTACAAACCGTCTCACTCTTGCTACTACAATTGAACCTTATTTGGGTAAATATTATTCTACCGAATATCTTCGTAAAAGAATTCTCAGACAAACTGATTCTGAGATTATTGAGATTGATATGCAAATTGATGATGAGATTGCAAAAGGCATTTTGCCCAATCCGAATGCACCAATTGATCCAAATACTGGACAACCAATTATGCAATCAATGCAAGATCCTGCAGAAATGGGCAATCAATTAGGAGAACTTCCAGAAGATCCTACTGATCCAGAATCTTTTGGAGTGTAAGAAAACTAAAAACGTAAAAACTATAAATACCAATATACTTATATTAAAATAATATGGAATCAAATATTATTGACCTACTTGCTACCGATGCTTCAGCATCAGAAATTTCTGATAGTATCAAAGCATCTCTTTATGCAAAAACGGTAGATAAAATTGATCAAATCCGCCCATTCGTTGCAAATGACTTATTGAGTTTATCTGATCAAGAAGAAACCGAGGATCAAGAATAATGGGATATATTCGTCATGACGAAAATAATAACCCAGTTTCTCCTCAACCAGGTGTATCTACTGTTTCATATCTTGGAGGTACTACCGGTTTGTCAACTGTCACCTACGAAAATTTTAATGTAGATTATCAGGCTCGTAATACAGATAATAGTCCAAGAACTCCTGGAACATATCAACGTCATGATAAAAATAATAATCCAGTTAGTGTAGGAACATATCAACGTCACGATAAAAATAACAATCCCGTAACATCTCCATAGTAAGATAAAGAAATGAAACTCATCACAGAAGAAATTTCAAACGTAAAGATTATTACCGAAGGTAAAGGTTCTAATAAAAAACTTTATATTGAAGGAGTTTTCCTGCAAGGAGATCTCAAAAATCGTAATGGAAGAATGTATCCTATGGAAACTCTTTCTAAAGAAGTAGGTCGATATAATGAAGCATTCGTCCAAAAGGGACGTGCTCTTGGAGAACTTGGACATCCTGATGGACCTACCGTAAATCTTGATCGTGTTTCTCATAAGATTACTTCACTTACTCAAGAGGGTAGTAATTTCAGAGGTAAGGCACAAATCCTCAATACTCCTATGGGTAAAATTGCATCTTCACTTTTAGATGAAGGTGTAATGCTTGGAGTTTCTTCTCGTGGTGTTGGTTCATTAAGAGAAGATAGTGGTGGATGCAAAGTTGTAGGTGAAGATTTCATGTTAGCAACTGCTGCTGATATCGTTGCAGATCCTTCTGCACCTGATGCATTCGTATCAGGAATTATGGAAGGAAAAGAGTGGGTTTGGGAAGGAGGAATTCTTCGTGAGCAACTTGCAGAGAAAACTCAGAAGAGAATTAACACTCTTGCTGGGCAAAAAATGCTTGAAGAGCATAAATTGAATCTCTTCAATAATTTTCTTTCAAATCTTTAAATTATAAATAAATATAGATTAATAATAAATCTATAATCAAATGTCCGTTGGTAACAATTTACAAGAAATGGAAAACGTAGTAACCAAAGGCGCAGCTCCCGCAGAACCCATGCTGACTGCAGGTGTTCCTGTAGAGGACCTAGGCGGCCCTACTCCCGACAATTACAGAGTCGATGACGACTCTGCTAAGTTAAAAGAACCTTCTCTTATGCAGGTTCGAGATGTTGTTAACTCTAAAGCTGTTAAGGCTGAGGAAGTTGAGAACGAAGAAGAAACTATTTCTGAAGAAGAAGTAGAAACCTCCGAAGATACTGTTGCAGAATCTGAAGAAGTAGTCGCTGAAACTGAAGTTACTGAAGAAAGTGAGGAAGACGGCGAAGTAGTAGCAGAATATAACATGGAAGAGGATGTTCAAGCACTTCTTTCTGGCGAAGAACTTTCTGAGGAATTCCAAGAGAAAGCACGCACCATTTTCGAAAGTGCTATTAATTCTAAAGCTTCTTTAATCAAAGAAGAAATTACTGCAGCATACGAAGTAGCACTCCTAGAAGAAGTTACTGAGATTAAAAATTCTTTAACTGAGCGCCTTGACGCTTACTTAGAGTATGTTGCTGATGAGTGGATTCTAGAGAATGCACTTCAAGTTGAACATGGTCTCAAGACCGAAATGACTGAATCATTCCTTTCTGGAATGCGTAGTCTTTTTGAAGAACATTATGTATCCATCCCTGAAGAAAAATATGATGCAGTCTCTACTATGGTAGAGAAATTAGATGAAATGGAAGATAAACTCAACGAGCAGATCGAAAGAAATATTGCTCTAAATCATAGATTGGCAGAGTCGGTTTCCGATGTAATTTTTGCAGATGTCACTGAGGGTCTTGCGATTTCTCAGAAAGACAAACTCGCTTCTCTTGCCGAAAATGTTGAGTTTGATAGTGAAGAAAACTATCGTGAGAAACTAGTTAGTTTGAAGGAATCTTATTTCCCCAATAACACTAGTGCTCAAAGAGATGAATCCGAAACTATTTCTGAAGATACTGACGTTCAAGAAACACTCTCAGAGTCTGTTTCTCCCAGAATGGAAGCATATCTCCAGACACTCGGAAGAGTCGCTAAAAAGTGATTTTTAAATTATAAGTCAAACTAAAACTTTTTTAAGAGGTTAATTTCAAATGCAAAACAACGAGTATTTGCAGGAGAAGTGGGCACCCATCCTTGACTATCAAGGACTCGATGGCATCAAAGATTCCCATCGTAGAAGTGTAACCGCCACCCTGCTAGAAAATCAAGAAAAAGAACTCCGCGAGCAAGCTGAGTTTTTAGGAGAAGCTCCTATTGCAAACTCCGGTAATGCAAATGGTGCATCCGGTGCTTTTGGTTCTGGTTCTTCTACACCTACCGCTGGTTTTGATCCCGTTCTGATCTCACTGATCAGACGTTCAATGCCCAACCTCATCGCATATGATATTTGCGGTGTTCAACCAATGAGTGGTCCTACTGGACTCATCTTTGCAATGCGCTCTCGTCTGGCAAGCCAGACCGGAACCGAAACCTTCTATGATGAAGTCGATTCCGCATTCTCTGGTCAGAATGGTGCATTGTCACTTGCCGATGGTACTAACGAATCTGTCGGTTTCGGTACTACCGCACAAAGTGGTAACAATCCTTCCTTACTCGCATCTGACGACACTTATAATGTCGGTCAGGGTATGGATACTGGTTCCGGTGAGCAACTTGGTGGCGACACTGGTGCGTTCAACGAGATGGCATTCTCAATCGAGAAGGTCACCGTTACTGCACGTTCCAGAGCACTGAAAGCCGAGTATTCATTAGAACTCGCACAAGACCTCCGCGCTATTCATGGATTAAACGCTGAGGCTGAGTTAGCAAACCTCCTTTCTACTGAGATTCTTTCTGAAATCAATAGAGAAGTTGTTCGTACAATCTACAAAACTGCTAAGCCTGGTGCTCAAGCAAACGTTGCAACTCAAGGAACATTTGACCTCGACGTTGACTCCAACGGTCGTTGGTCTGTTGAGAAGTTCAAAGGTTTGATCTTCCAGATCGAAAGAGATGCTAACGCAATCGCGCAGCAAACTCGTAGAGGGAAGGGCAATATCATCATCTGTTCTGCAGACGTTGCTTCCGCTCTGACCATGGCTGGTGTACTTGATTACACCCCTGCTCTCAACGCTAACCTTAACGTTGATGACACTGGTAACACCTTTGCTGGTGTTCTTCAAGGTAAGTATCGTGTATATATCGATCCTTATTCGAACAACGTTAGTGACAGTCAGTATTATACCGTTGGTTATAAGGGTGCTTCCCCTTATGATGCAGGTCTGTTCTACTGCCCTTACGTTCCTCTTCAGATGGTTCGTGCCGTTGGTCAGGATACCTTCCAACCCAAGATTGGTTTCAAGACCCGCTATGGTCTTGTTGCTAACCCCTTCGCACAGGGAACTGATGTTGGCGCTGGTGCTCTCACCAAGAACTCCAACGTTTACTACAGAAGAGTCAAGGTTGCTAACCTTATGTGATCCATCCGGTTCACACCTTTTAAGACTCCTTTCGGGGAGTCTTTTTTTTTACTTTATTTTTAAAAAATTATGATTATATATTGGACTGATAACTTTAAATTAAATAAAAAAGATCTTAAAAAAGCAATAAAAAAAATAAAAAAATGATCTAGAGTGTATTATTTCTAAAGAAACAGAAAAGTGTTATACTTCAAAAACAAAACTTAGGTGATTTTATTGTTTTTCAAAGTTGGGCACTTCATGGGACAGATCCTATTGAATATGAAGAAGAACGGGTTATAATCGCAGGAAATATTAATTTTGACGAATTTTGTGGAAATAATGCAAACCTCACTCCCACTAGTATAACCAAATAAAATTGTTTTTGTGGGTAGATTAGATTACGATTCAAAAAACAGTGAACATACTAAAAAAATTTTTTTTAGTCGCAGGCAGAAAAATTAACTTGAAATATAAATAAAAGAAATAAAGACAAAAAAATGAAACCTACTCCTAAAGAATCTAAGAAAATTCATGAAAATTATGAAATAGTTGTTGAGCATCTTATCGAAGAGGGGTATACTTCTGACGAAGAAGGTGCTGGTAAAATTATTGCTGGTATGAGTGAAGAGTGGTTTAATTTAATTATTCTAAAGTGAGATGAAAACTTTTCGTGAATTTTGCGAGGATGCAAACATTCAAGAATTTTGGAATCCTTTCGCAAAAAAACCAAAACCTACTGCATCTAAACCTAAACCTAATCCAAATGTTTTGGCATATAAGGATTATAAATCTGGAGTTTTAAATAAGATTACCGGAAAGTTTACTCAAAGACCACATACGTCTGATGAGTCACAACGCTACGGTTGGAAACCTAAAACTGCAAGTTCATATGGACCTAAAGATACTACTTCTCAAGGTTACAATACTGGTAGTGACAATGTACAAAGAACTGCTGATGGAACTCCATTTGCAGGATCTACAACAGGTGTAGCAGTTCCCTACAAATATAAAGAGGGACAAACACCAAAGGGTGTATGGAAAGGAACACCTTCCATTCCTTTCGGTACCAATTTGAAAATCACTCAAAAACCAATGGGAACATCAACAAAAGTTACCAATGCAAAGGTAAGAGATACTGGAAACTTTGGTGCTGCAGGAGAGGTAAATAAAAGCACTAATTTTGATTTGATGCGTCAAACTTCTAGAGAAGTGACCGGAAATCCAAATCTTACACCCACACAATGGGGTAAAAGAAAAATTTATGTGAAATATCCCCAATCCAATTAAAAAAAATTATGGCAATAAATCCATTCAATAAACAGTTAGATAATAGAAACTTTTTATCCCCTGTTGGATTCGAATTTACTTTAGCGAATTATCCTAAAGTTTCTTTTATGTCCAATTCTGCAAGAATACCACAAATTACTTTACAAACTACTCAACAGAATACGTATTTAAAAGTAATAGATGTTCCTGGAGATCAGTTAATTTACAATGACTTTAGTTTTAAATTTTTAGTTGATGAAGATTTGGTAAATTATAAAACTATTCATAATTGGATGACTGCATTAGGTTTTCCAGAAACTACTCAACAATATGCTGACCAATATTTCAGTGATGGTTCAAATGATATCAATAACTTTTTTAGTGATGGTACACTAATTATTTTAAATAGCAATTATCGCGGTAAAGCGCAAGTCAAATTTAAAGATTTATTTCCCGTATCCTTAACATCGCTAGACTTTACTGCTACAGATACCGATGTAAACTACTTTACAGCAGAGGTCAGTTTCAAGTATACTGTGTATAATCTACTTGATATGCAAAATAAACCATTATGAATCTTGAAAAAATTCAGGAGATGTGGGAAAAAGATTCTCAAATCGACCCTGATAACTTACATGATGAATCATTAAAAATTCCACAACTTCATTCGAAATATTATACCTTATACAATACCATCACTCTTTTAAGAGAAAAAGCAAGAGGAACTTATAATCGTATAAAATTAGAAAGATACAACTACTACACAGGAAAGGCAACAGCAGAGGTTTATGCCGAAGAACCATTCCCATACAAAGTTAGAGACAAAGAGGCATTACAGAGGTATCTGGATGCCGATGAGAAGTTAAATACTATTGATTTGAAAGTTCGTTATTATGACGTAATGCTTAAGTTCTTAGAAGAGATTATAAAGACAGTTTCGAATAGAACTTTCCAAATTAAAAACTCAATAGACTGGCACAAGTTTCAAGCAGGTTTTAACTAATGGACGATGAATATTATTCTATCGAATTAAATATCAGAGGAATCAGACTTATCCACGAAGGTCTTCGACAGGCAGTCCAAAAATGGTCTGGTGGAGAACCAGAAGAACAAGAGAACTTAATTGCGATGAGAGATAATTTTTATAGACTTATTTTAGAACATCAGTTTGACAGCATGAACTAAATACTTGTAGGTGAACCTATGAGTTATGTCTCATTTGATTATATCAAAAAAGAATGAAGTATATTTACAGGTTAAGGCAGAACCTCATGTATACTACGAATTATCAGACCAGTTTACCTTTGAGGTTCCTGGTGCAAAGTTTATGTCCTCGTATCGTAGTAAATACTGGGATGGAAAGATAAGATTATTTAATACCCAAACCGGAGAGATTTATGTTGGGTTGTTGGATAAGGTTACAAAATTTTGTGATGACCACGGATATACTTATGAGTTTGTAAATAATAAGTATTATGGTCTTCCTTTTGAGACGAATGACTTTATCTCAAAGGAAGGTGTAAAAGATTATATGAATGCTATTTGTAAGTATTCTCCGAGAGATTACCAAGTTGAGGGAGTATACGACGCTTTAAAACATAATAGAAAGTTGTTGATATCCCCAACTGCTTCTGGAAAGTCTCTGATGATATATTCTCTTGTGAGATATTACGTTGAGAAGAAACAAAATATTCTGATAGTCGTTCCGACGACTTCGCTAGTAGAGCAGATGTATAAAGACTTTGCAGACTATGGTTGGGATGTAGGTTCATATTGTCACAAGATCTATGCGGGGAAGGAAAGAGAAACGGATTCTCAAGTTATTATTACTACCTGGCAGTCTATTTACAAACTTCCCCGTAAATACTTTGAACGATTTAATGTAGTTATCGGAGACGAAGCACACCAGTTTAAATCAAAGTCATTAATATCTATAATGTCAAAACTTGCTGATGCAAAATATCGTTTTGGTTTTACAGGAACACTTGATGGAACACAGACTCATAAATGGGTTCTTGAGGGATTGTTTGGGGCTTCGTACAAAATCATTCGTACCGAAGAGTTGATGGCGAAGGGTCATGTTGCTAAACTGGATATCAATGTACTTCTACTGAAGCACCCAGCACATAAGTTTGAAAACTTTGAAGAAGAGGTTCAATATATTATCAATCATGAACGTAGAAATAAGTTCATAAGAAATCTTGCATTAGATCTTAAAGGAAATACTTTGGTTCTTTTTGCAAGAGTTGAGGGTCATGGTGAACCTCTATATCATATGATAAATAATAATACGGTTGATGAAAGACAAGTATTTTTTGTCCATGGTGGAGTAGATACAAAGGATCGAGAACAAGTAAGGGAGATTACTGAAAAAGAAAATAATGCGATTATTGTTGCATCATACGGAACATTCAGTACAGGAATTAATATCAAGAATCTCCACAATGTCATTTTTGCTTCTCCATCCAAATCTAGAATTCGGAATCTCCAGTCTATTGGAAGGGTGCTTAGGAAAGGCAATAACAAGACCAAGGCAACTCTCTATGACATTGCTGACGACATATCCTACAAATCCAGGAGGAACTATACCCTTAATCATCTAATCGAAAGAATTAAAGTTTATAACGAAGAAAATTTTAATTACGATATTGTAAACATACC
>Ga0098055_1000106_pt1 | contig 57760 bp, 34 predicted proteins | sample 17_taG_FD_75107 | JGI IMG/M metagenome (GOLD analysis project Ga0098055, IMG submission 75107) | Marine viral communities from the Subarctic Pacific Ocean - 17_ETSP_OMZ_AT15314 metaG | ecosystem: Environmental > Aquatic > Marine > Oceanic | place: Pacific Ocean | collected 2015-01-18 | reverse complement strand
TCATTCACCAGGTGCTTCATGACACCTGGTGCTAGGACATCCTTGACCAGATAGCCACTAGAGTACTGTTGAAAAAACTGTGCTACAGCCAGGGCGTCACCATCACCATAGAGTCTCTCCAGTCCGTCAGGCATCAAGCTGAAGACTTCACCATGACGTGCCACCTTACTCTCGCTCTTGTACCAAGGGAGAGCTCTTCGGGCGATCCTGTAAAGCGGTGTACTGAAGGACTTGGGCAATGATGTGATAATCAGGGACTTCAAAGACTAGCTCGCACCTGATCGACGATTCCAGCAATCACGTTCCACAGCTCAGTTGATCTACGTGCCGCAATCCGCTCGCGCTCCTGGACAAAGTCGTTGTCGATATAACTTCTTCGACGTGGCTCATACCCCATCTCTTCCAACTTGTCCCAAAGAACATTAGGATCTTGAATAAGATCTTCGTATCGAAGGACATGTTCCACCGACGCGTAGCAGTCACGATAAGTAAGTACTAGTCCACGAACAAGAGCTGGCAGAGAATGTGCGAAATGGTAGTCCGTAAGATACCCATGCTGGTTCCACTCTGTTACTGAGCGCGCATAGATGTCACGACCACGCCTGCCAAGGGCCAAGATAGGCCACCACCAACCTGCCTTCGCAATAGAGTACGTGACATCAGTCAGTTCCCTCTGCAAGAACAACGGCTGGTACAACCCCGAGTAGGTCTCAAGATACTTTGCCACCATGTACGGCTGATGGACATCTTTCAGAAATCCATCTGACGAGTATCTGTTCAGGTCAATCTTGTACTGTCTGAACTTTCCACTGCGCTTTTCGTACGACTCTGTCCAATCCAGACCCATCGTAGTGTGATGGAGAAGCTCCTTGGAAGCAGGGTAGGGTTGGTAAGGAAGCTCGTGTTTAAGCGCCAGCCCAATCTCCGAGGCAATCAACGACGACATAGATCTGGGAAAGGCCAGCAAAATCAAAGACTTCATGATCTCCTCCGCTGCAACCATGCACAGTTGCCATGTGTGTCACCATACTTATGGTACAGGTTCTTGTCTACTTCTTGATCAACTACAATCTCAATTCCCGGACAACGCTCAAACTTGTAGTCATGAAAACCCATGACTCCTCCACGCACAATCTTCAAGGCCAGAAACTTAGCGCAAAAGGAAGTGGGCTCATACAAGTCCAGGTCCAGGAAGGCCAGGCAGAAAGTATGCGAAGCGAACTCTGCTGGCAGAGTTTCTTCTACAAGGCCCTGGATGGGGATGATGTAGTCTTCAACACCAGCTGCCTTTACATTCGACCAAAAGGTGTTGAAGTCAGCAGTGCACTCACCAGCCTTAAGATCTGGATCGATTGCTCCACCGTCATAAGGGAGTCCGCCATAGGTGTCACAGGCATAGATCTTCTTGTCGATGCCATTCCTCTTCAGGTACATCGCCATAGCGATAGTTGTCTGGCCGCGAAAAACACCACACTCAATGATGTCTCCCTCAAGGCCACTGACGAGCCTCAGTTGCTCCAAGGCTCGAATTGTTCTGGGTGGATAGCTGCTCATAGCAGACTCCTCATTTTGTTGTATACAGTAGAAGAAGGCAGGTCCTTCATGCACTTTGTGTTAATCGGACAGGCCTTGTACCAGCATCCCAGACAACTAAGTCCTGAGAGGGTAACGGCTTCATGAGAGGCATAGTAGTTGATACGGGCAAGCGGCGGAATAGAACCAAACAACACCAACGACCTGGTGTTGAGAGCTCCAGCAATATGCATCGGGCCACTGTCAGGCCCGATGAACAAGTCAGCTTCAGAAATCAGAGCTGCCATTTGCCTAACGGTTGTTGCGGACACATTCAGCACATTACTGTGCTGGGCCCAACCGCTGTACTTGTTGTTGAAATCCAGGACGGCAAATTGAACTGGCAGATGATCTTGTTCAGCTAGTCGAATCAACTCCAAGTACTTCTCGATCGGCCAGCACCGCTTCTCTTCCATAGAGGCCGTATGTAGGATGACAATCTTCTTGCCGCCAGAACGATAGTGAGCGTACTGGGCTGCTGCCCAACGCCTCTCATCGTCTTCGACCTTGTACCAGCTGCGTCGATCCGAGATGCGACGCAGTCCCATGGCTCTTCCAAACAAGTCCACTCTGTTGATGGCAGGAAGTTCCTGCCGTTCGAACCTCAAGCAGACTGCACTGACATCCACAGTGGCATCGTAGGTGCCATGATCTACGTACCTGGCATCAATCAGCTCGTCCACAAACGGACAGTTCTTCATTAGCTCATGATAGATGTTACTTCCCGTCGTATGCATGTCGATGGCGTAGGTGATGTGCAGCTTGGGAAAGTCCTTCTTCAGCTGTCGAAGTGCTGGTGTAACCATCAGAACATCTCCGATTCCACCGACCTTGCGGATGACGCATACACGAGCCTGCCCTGCCCTAGAGACAATGGTCTCGTAGAACGAACCAGGACTTCTCCTGTGAGTAGCCACAGGAGAACCTCGCAGTGCCTTCTGAGAAGTTTTCTTTCGAAGCAAGGCCTGCCTAGTGACCTGTCGGCGCATTACCTATACCAAATCACATGTAGCGCAACTAGACCAACATCATCATCCCAGCTGTCATTTGCATTCGCTGGATCTCTGCGCAATTTGATGTTCAAGATACCCAGGGGATTGGTGGCCAGAGTTTGAACAGAGAATTCAAGCACGACCAAGTTGTCAACTTGACCGGCACCCAAGGTGTTGTCGAACTGTACCAAGGGGGTCTGCCACCCTGGATCAATCAATGCCTTGTTGCCAATAGTTCCGTTACCAACATTGTCAGAGATTGCAATCTCAAACGCCATGCCAGTGCCACCAGGGTAGCCTCCACCGTTTGGCTTCATGAGAAAGTGGCCAACGAACTTAACTCTAGCAGGCCTGTCTCCTTGCTCGTCCTGAGGGATAGGAACAGATGTGTAGCAAGTCTCCTGTGTAGTAGGGTCAAAGTCCAGAGTCTGAACAACAAAGTCAGTCATCTCTTCAACAACCAGCGCGGGCTTGTTACCAGCAGCAAAGACCTGGAACTGGCCAGGGTAGACAACCGTGTGTCCAACCTCTAGTTCCTTGACAATGCCATCTCTGGTGATCTGCACATTAGGGTTTCCAGAGTTAGAGCTTCGGTAGTGCAACTCTGTATCAGCGGACGTAGCGTCAGGGCGAGTGTTCAGTCGACCCTCTCCAATTACAGCTGTTGGGTCAACAGTTGACTGCTTCATAGCAAGCGAACGATCTGCTTGTAGCTCGATGCCTGTGTCGCGAAGAGTGCCGATAAGAGCATTGGCTTGATCACGCCACTCAAGAAGAGTGGCTAGTGGACTGCCAGCATCATCCTTGATAACGATGTTGCCTTGAGAGTTCAGAAGCTGGACAACGCCTGCAGCGCCTGCAGCGCCTGCATCATAAGTGTCTTGAAGAGTGACTGTGGCAATTCCGGCAAGAGCATCATCGATACCCTTCAAGTGAGCTGTTAGGTGGTCGACAACATTGGCGATAGGGACGGTAGTTCTTGTGTAATTCGCAGGAACGTAGTCAATATCAAGGTGGTCGCCATCAAGCTCATCTGCTCCGGCGCTTTCATGGCGAGAAGCATGAGCGCCGAGCTGGGTGTCAAGCTCGGCAATAGCCCGCTCCAGACTCCAGCCGTTGGTAATGAATACGTTGGCAGACCAATCAGTGTACGTAGGGGTCTCTGGGCCAGAGGTATCCATGCCAATGAATGTTCGGATGTACCCAAGATCAGCAGCAAGACCAGTGATTGTGCTCTGAGGCAGCGTGGTATCAATGGTTACCTGACTAAGCAGCACAGTGAGAGACATCGTGGGGTAGGAGGCACTGTAGGAGTTGCCGGTACCAGGGAAACCAGAGAAGAAGGCGCCGATAGCATCAATAGCCTGACTCAAGCTGTAGGTCAGGTCGGGTTCGCCATCACCATCAAGCGTGTAGTTAGGCCCCATCGAGTCCCTAGCTAGCTGAAGCAAGTCCAGGCTGTTGCCCTGGATTAGTCCACGAAGCTCCGCGTCATCGTAATCGTCTGAATCCAATGCAGCCTGTAGTTCGTTTTCCAACCGTGCAATCTCTGAGAGCAGGACGTCGATAGTCTCCTTGATCGTACGAGCTCGTGCTTGGTCGGCGCTGTAGTAAGCCTCAGCATCAGCTTCAGTTGCAGTGACATGAGTAAAGACGGTGTTACCAGCCAGACCGAGGTCCAAGGCGTTGGCGCCGACCTCGCTGCTGAGAGTCTTCACCAGCTCGTAGTAAACTACGTTTAGCTGATAGACGATTGATGCCAAGTCCTTTCGAACGTTGGCGCTGAATGATGCACGCTCAGCCTCAGTGCGCATGCGTCCGGTATTTGTACCGGAGCGCTGGACTAGGCTCTGAAGTTCATCGGTAAGCTTGTTAGCCATTTAGATCACTCTCACGTTAAAGGAATCGATCCGAGGGGTTCTACCGGTCTCTGAAGTCCCGAGGAGAGCCTTCACGTACAACTTGTTTGTTGTTGCAGACTGCACGGCCCAATCTGCACTGAAAATTTCCTGTTGCCAAGTGGCATCAGTCTTGTCGACCTTGACCTTAATGTACCAGTTTCCGTTCACATCTTCAATAGTGAACATTTTGAAGAACAAAGCGTCGCCTACTTCTGCGAAAGCAAATTCTTCCGGAGACCGATAGACCATTAGGTCACCAAAAATTTCGCTGGCACCCTGGTAGATTCGGTCCCCAACAAAACTGTCAGGGTAGGGGAACCCTTCAACCAAGTACTTGTGATTGAAGGGGTAGAGTGGGTCGGCTGCTTCTAGCGCGTCTACTGACGCAAGGCTAGTATCCAACTCGATCCAGTTAGCATCGGAGGTAGCAAAAGTACTGTAACCTTGAGGCACATAGATCTGGCCGCTAACAAGCGAGCCATTCACATACGCACTAGTACTACCAAGGTCCAAGTAGCGTCCATCAGGACTTTCAACATACATCGTAGTGCTGTACTGCTGGGTGACCTCTTCAAAAGACCATCCAGGAACAGCGCCAAGCAGCTCGGTGGGCGAGCTGCTTACGATAACGTTTCTCTTTAGCACCACACTCTGCAGCGGAACAACATCCACATAAGAGCTATCGATGTATGTGTTGATTACCCCGTCAGCCTGAAAGTCCAAGTCCTTCATGGTGCTGACATTATCCAACACGGCCCCTGCTGAAAGAGACTCATCGATGAACGCGCTAGCTTGAGTAGCGCTCCCATCGGAGAACGATACGTAATTCCCGGCGTCACCATCATGAGATACACCCGACCAGTTCACGCCATCCTGAGACAGGTAGAAAGAAACTGAAGTGTTCTCCGGTTCGCAAGTACAGGCACTAAGGGTTGCCTTAGTGAAGTACACAGGATTACCTTGGTCATCCTTTACCTCATACGGCCCGCAGACAAGGGAGCTGCGCTGGCTAGACTTATACGAATCCGCATAGATCTTGAGGGAGTCTAGTGAAAAGACATACATGTAACGATTGCGGCTGGTCGTGTTGGAGTCAGCAGCATCCTTACTGAAGGTGAATTGAATCTTCTTGACCTTGTCTAGGCCAAGTTGCCAAGCCATTTCGGCAGTAGCTACGCGCTCAACATCTCCTAGAGCAGTGAAGGCCTGACCGTCCAGGCTGTAGAAACAGCTGGCAGTCATCTTCTTGTTGACGCTAATAGGCAGACCGGCTAGACGAATATCACCGATATAAGTAGGTTCAGGAAGCTCCAGGGACAGAACAAGTGTGACTCGTCCTTGTTGGTCCTGAGTGTAAACAACGTACTCCCAGAGAGTGCCATCGTCTTCTTTCAGACTAGCTACTGGACTGCTCGCGCTCTTGCCTACGATGTTAGCTTGGCCAGCAACAGTAGTAGTGATCTTCAAGTGATCCAAGTCGACTGCGGTGTACCCAGTACGACCCAGGGTGACAAAACTACTTTCAACCTGGGCGTCAGATAGAGTTTGGTCGACAGTTTCCTGGGTGTCGAAAGTCTCTTCTACTCCTGTGATGAACGCATCAGCAGCGCCATTGAGAAGCAACAAGTTGTCCAGTCTAGATTCAGTCTGGTTGAGCAGGCGACCAATGCGCTTGCTTGTGGCGTAGAAGCCACGGTGTGAATCTTCCAGAAGCATAAGCAGGTCATCAAGCCGAGTGCTCAGCGTAGTCAAATCGTCATGGATGGCCATGCGATTTGTGTTCTCCAGCTGCACGCTTGAGATGTCCTTGTACTTGGGGCGGTCAAGGTCAAACCCTACGATCCCTACCTGGTCCACAGTAGGGTACGCAGCCTCCTCGGCCGCAACAAGGTTGTTGAGTTCAGCGTCCGACGGGGACCTTTGGTTCTCTTTGACGAAACGCTGAATCGCCCTTCGCCTCAAGGTATTCTTGTAAGGAGTACTGGTCATCAGGTGAACCTAAACGCTAGTAGCGAAATGATAGGGCTGAAGTAATCACGCAGAGATCGCAACGACTCCTCTTCGGTCTTCTCTGCCCAGATAAGCTTAACGAGACTGTTGATTTGCTTTAGGCCTTCGGTCCTGACGGACATACTGTTCGCACCCTTGTCGTAGGAATAGCGATCAACTTCCTGTGCCACATTGTACGCCACTCTGTAGGCGCTTGCTTTGTACTTCGCAGTAGCTCCAGTTTGGAGATCCGAACCACCGTAGAGTACGCCTCTCTTGTAGTCCACAGAGAACTTGTTGGCTGGCTCAAACTCTGGGTCCTGGTAGTAATAGTGAATAGTGATGCCGGCGGAAAGTGTCCCTCCGGGGGACACGTACACGGTAACAACACCAGCACCATCAACATGGTACTCTCCAGTAGAACTTACTGCAGCCGCACTTCCAACTGAGGTTGCAAACACGACAGCGTCACCGAAGAGAACTTCAAAGCCCTCGTACCACAAGGCTCCTGCTGCCAAGGTAAAGCTGACAGTGTCGTCGATGCCATCGGCCGTTAGCTCAACAGTCTTCTCTGAGTTCATTGGCACAAGTCCAAGGAACTCAGATCGACCGTCAACAAAGTCAACTTCTTGTGGGTCGACATTAACGTATGTTCTGTCAAACATGTCAGAGCTAACTCGCAGGCTGCCCTTCACGACATAGTCGTGAGTCAACGTCATGGCATCAGCAGCACCAACAATCTTGGGTGTGCGTGCAGTGAAGGATCCCGTCAGGACGTTCACACGCTTCTTTAGGGCGCCACCCACTGTGTCAGTCTCCTCTGCTGCTTGAAAGTCCTCAGGAGCGATCCTCACGCCCCAGGGACGTACGCTCTCATCAGCAAAGACAACGTCGAATGCATCTGTGCTCAAAGCCTGACCAGTTGAGTGGTCGAACGTAACCCTGACGGTTTCATCATCAAGCTCACTGTTCAGCCACAGAATTCCATTCTCAGCATCGAGCATGTAGCTATTGGCAGTAGAAGCCAGAGCCGTGCGAGTGGTTACGGCCACATGCGCGGTGCCTTTGTCGCTCGTAAGAACAAAACCATCAGTGTCAAGGTTGTTGACACCCAGATGGATGATTCGCTTGTCTCGTGGGAGCAGCTTCGTGTGTCGAGCTGCTCTGCGAGGTAGATACGTGATATTGATGTTGTCTTCGTCTGGGTCAAACAGAAGTTCCATCTGGTGGTAGTAACCGTCCGCACGCTGCTCAAACAGCATGCGTTCCTCATCGAATACCATCTCCACCTTGCTTCCATCAGCAAGATCGGAGCTTAGCTCAATCTCTTGGAAGTCATCAGAAAAGCTCCATTGGTCTGCAGTCAACGAATTGTTGTCTTCAACGTACTCGTAAGCGTATCCGTTTGCATAGACGGTGAGCGAATCAGCATCAAGTCCATCACCAATAGGACTGAACGGAAGCTCAAACCTTGTGGTCTTCCCAGAACCCCTGCCGAGGTAAATGCGCTTGAAGCGATTACCTCGTCTTGCGATGCGTGGCTGGATAGCAAACACTTCACTTCGGGCTGGTCGCTCTGGAAGAGTGATGGTCGTAGGGCTCTTGTGAACACTGACTGCCTTCATGAGCGTCTTGGTCTTCTTGACCGGACTGCTGTCAGGAAGAAAACTGGTCGCATTATCGAGGGAACTGTCATCCCGAAGCATGCGCAGGCGCCAGACCATACTGGTTTGCGTACCATCCATCAGGACAGACTCACCGATTGAGTCATCAACATTTTCTGCTGAATGCCAGGTCTCTCCGCCGTCGAAAGAGACTTCAATGAGAGCGTCAAAAAGCTCAGGCTTGGGTGGCCAGATATCAACAGTGGGGACAGTAAGGTACAAGCCAGCAGGCAGGTCTCGTTCAACGCTGTTGATGCCACCAACACTGTCAAACTTCAGCTGGTTCACAGCGAGGCGACTGATGCCTAGGGCATAGCGCTTGCGCTCAACAACGCTTCCGTTGTTGGTAGCGACCTTGACTGCATGTGGATGGCTTTGCACAAGCTTGATGGTGATCGTCTTGGCGAGAGCAGGTAGGAATGTGAAGCCCCACTCTGTGTCGTTGCCAGCACTGCGAACAAGCATTCGGTCTTTGTCCAGAGGCCCAGCAAGATCCTTGGCTGATACCTGGCCTTTGCCAGCGGTACTAAGCAAGATGTCAGACACTACGTAAGTGTACGCCTGGCCAATGTTGAGCGGAACAATCGTAATGTTGTTCACGACCTGGGCTTTGGTGAGCTCTACTACTAGACTCAGTTCTAGCGGACCGCTATCAAGGCGCTCGTACTCAAACCAGTTGTTTGGGTCGCCATTGATTGCGTAGTCAGGGTTGATGTTGTTTACAGTTACTGCCTCATCGCTATTGCCGGGCTGGCCGTTAGAGCCAGTCCCGATAGTGATGGACTTCAAAGGCAGACTTTGCTGGTCTCTGACAGGTAGGGTCAGGACGCCTTGTGAGGTGTCCACAAAACAATTCGCATCAGCAGTGTGCTTGTTGTCTAGCCAGTCCAGGTTCAGGAAATGGTCGGCAAGAACAAATTTTGCATCTTCGTTGTTCCACAGAGCAAGTGCTGCGCGCTTCTGCCTGATTCTCTTGAGCTTGCCAAGCAAGTCTGCCAGAGCGTATTGCTGGCTGTTGAAGTGCTTGATGAACAAATCTGCAAGCTTGCGAAGCTTGGCCAGATTTACTTGAAGCAAGTAGTTGAATGTCGAGTAATCACCCTGGAAGTTTTCGTACTCAGGGTAGTCGCCAGCTCGGAGTTGCTCCAGCTTGAAGTCTAGTTCGAGCAGTTGTTCAAAAAGCTGCACAGCTTGAGCTTCAATTAGTACCTTCTCTGACTGCGTGGGCGCCGCTTGACGGCGACCAACAAAACCTCTCAGGAGGCGAGCAAGAGCATCTACTTGAGCCAAGTAGCTTTGATCAATAGCTGAATTAACTGACATGCTCTCTCACTCGCAGAAAGTACGAAAGAAGGACGGGTGTCAAATAAGGATTGACATTGTCGGCGCGGCTGACGATTACAGAAGATAGTGTACCAGAAGTTCCCTCAAATCGCTTGTCAAAGACCACGCGACCATTCCTCAAGCTAACTCCTGGCTTGCGACTTAGCTGCTGATTCCTCAGCGGGCGGTAATCAATCCAGTACAAGTCTGTGTGCTTCGGATTTGTGAAGCGGATTTTGAAAACTCCAGCCTTGGCCTTGGCCTTGGCGGCAATCCACTGCTTGTCTCTTGGCCAGCTGCTAAGCCAGGTGCTGCCGCGATCCAAAGAAATCTGATAGTCGGTCCCTACCGTAAGTAGTTGTGATTCTTGGTAGACGGACATTGGGGCAGCCTGGTCTGCTTCGATGAATACGTATGGGGTGATCTTACTGTACTCAAGGGTGCCGACGAATAGCCCAGCAATGTCTTCGGGAATACAAAGCAAAGCGTATTCGTCAACGACATACCACTCGACACTGCTGTAGTTGTAATCTTGAGCGGCCTCACCAGGGCCACTGATAACCCAAAGCCTGTCGGTTTGCTTTTCACCGACAACTCTGTCGATTTCATGGGGGTCGTCAAAGACAACGACACCCATGCCAACCAACCAGCCCAAGGAGCTAATGTCGCGCTTGGTAATATTCCACATGACATCAGGGAACAGCTTGACCTTACTCTCTCCACTAAAGATGGGAAGAAACTCGCGCTGAGCCGTTCTAGTGTCCGGCAGCGGAATGAGGTCGCGGAAAGCCCCAGAGCCTTCAAGCCACTGAAGGTCTACCCCTAGATATCTTTCCAGCAGTACCTCACCCTCATCCAGGAAGAAGAGAGTGCCATAAGTCCTGTTGTCATTCGAGATCTGAATTGTCTCCACAATATCTGCGTACGAAACACCCATAGGGCTTTCGACTTCGACAGGCTGGCTGCGGAACACCCCTAGGTTTTCATAAACCCGTAGACCAGCAGACACAGACTCCATGGAGAAGTCATAGACTCGCCCCTGGATCTCCTCAGTCTCCTCAGTTAGCAGCTGGCTGAAGCCAGCTCCTCGCAAAAGCTTGTTCAGTTCTCGCACTCGCAAGTCACCAGCTTCATGCTTTGTGCGTGTCACCGGAGCATACTGGCGCAGCCTGACCTTAAGATACTTTGTCCGAACAGGTTCGAATAGAACCGTAAGCTGGACTTCTGATGGTAGCTCAACTTCAGTAAGCTGGACCTCTTCACCTGCTTCATTCAGGTACGAGATATCGTCAACGTATACGGTACTATGACCTAGTGGGCGAATGTTCAATTCATTGACGAGTTGCATTGAAGCAAAAGTCAGAAGGAAGGTGCAATATGAGGGGGTGTGGTTGTACTTACGAGAAGTATCGTCGTGATCTGTCCTGATGATGACATGCCTAAACACACGATCGTTCCGAATCAGATTCACTGCAGGAGTGCTAACGATGGGAGCCTTAGTGTCACCAACGTCAGTTTCTTCTCCGACAAGGACAGCATCAACAATCGGGATAGCAACACGCTGGCGAAGAGGAAGCGTAAGTCCTGTGCCAGCAATCATTTCAGACATATTGGCTGCCGTGAAAGGCAGCCCAGTCTTGTAGTCTGTTAGCCAGTCAGACTGATCGTAAGAAAGAGGGGAATCCTCTGGTCGAACGAACGAGTTGAAGTGAACGCGACTGTACCGACCATTGATCTTGATCTCTTCTTCAGTGACGTAGGCATCTAGGGCCTGGGCTTCACGTTGAAGATCGTCTAGCACGGCAAAGTTCTTATCAGCCGACTGCTGGATCTCGCTTTCTAGCGCGTCGCCCTGGCTTGCAATTACGCCCATGGTCATCTTTGAGTTTTTGACAAACTCAGTCCAACGGGCAGCATCCATGAAGCTGCCCGGAAATACCGGAGGCAACCCACCAGTGGCTCCAGCTGTCTGAGACAGAATTACGCTAGTCTTTTTATCAAGGTCAGCCCGATCAGCTGAATAGTGAGGCACGTCAGCTGCTCGGCGTTCAGCTGCTCGGCGCACGTACTGAGCAGACTTGAACCCATCTTTTTGCTCAATAGGCATTGCTTACTCCAGCTTCAAGTCGATGAAGAATCTCCTGGCACTTACAGCGGGAGGGGTTTCGAACTCAATGGTGAATGACACCGAGTCTCCCGATGCCAAGTCAACGAAAGGAATCTTGGTTCCGTAACTGGCCCCTTGGTCGCGAGTGATGTAGTCATTGAACGTGCCATCATTCTGCGTAAGCGTAAGCTTTAGTCCGCCCTGAGTTTCCAAACCTAGCTTTGTCTTTTGACCCCAGGTCATCAGATCTTGGTAATCTGTTTGGGGAGGGAAGTCAGCTGGATTGTCAACGTCACCAACGTTAGTGGCAGGTACGATGTAAATACCCAAACCTGTCAGGTCGTCATCACCGTAGTTGGTAACCTGAATCTGAATAGGCGCACCATTGATAATCTCTGGATCATAAATGGTGTTGCCGGTCGCAACCGACACAAAAGTCAAATCTGATGCACTCATAGAACAACCTTCACTGCTACCTGGTGTGTGCGAGGATACAGCACAGCCTCGCCGTTAATTGTTTCCTCAACCCGTACCGTGTAGTACGCAACATCATGTGCATCTACATCAGCATCAGTATAGCTCATCGATGCTGGAGAAGCTCCCCCTGCAACAGAATAGATCTCTAGCCATTCTCCGACAGGGTTGGTTCTGCGGTAAACACGGTACGTAAGGCCTGGACCCTCCCAGGTCCAGGTCAACTGGACGTCAGGGAACGATACACTTTGGGCGACAAGGTCGGGTGCAGGATAGGTCCAGTCGATGACTGGATAGCAAGAACCATCAAGATGGCGCGTTAGCAACTCCTCGGCAAGAGCCTTCGGCAGCTTGCCTCCATAGTCGTCTCTCATGGACAAAGGCGCTTCGAGCAGCATCACCTTGTGCTTCGGAACTTCCTGACCGTCAGGACCATACCCTGCGGCACTCTGCAGGATGCGTGGGTTTGCCCTGAGAGCAGAAGCTTGTTGAGCGTCACGCAGACGTCCGCCTTCAGCGCGGACGTCATACACCTTCATGTCCTGGACATCATCGAGATCCAGAACAACTACCTCGGCGAGAATCCCATACCCAAAATCATTCTGATACCCAGCGGTGTACCTGGTAAGGAACGTATCGGTTTCGATATCAGATACGTACTTCAATCCAATCACCGAACCTGTATTCACTGAGCCGTCAACTTCAAATAGCTGGAAGTTTGGATAAGAGAATCCAAGCGATTGACTGCACTCGCGGATGACACCCTCCTGGTCAACAACCAGGTGGTGGATCGCACGATCGTCAGGGTCGCAGTCAGGTACCATGTAGAACACAACCATCTTGTCACCCACATCACTATTCATCAGCGGGTTCATGTCCTGTCTAGTGTATTCGTAATCGTCAGCTTCGTAATAGTACTGCGCAGCAATCTGATGGCTGGCATGAAGCTTGGTGTTCAGCGAGATGAACCCACCAGCATTGTCGTAGCTTCTGATTTGATCGGCTTCGTAGAAGACATCAGTATCGCTAAACCTTACGCCTTGCAGAGATGCATCTGTAGTGAGCACCCTAATGAGATTGTTCTCAAAGTCACTTACGAAGATGTGAATGTGCAGACCAGCCTCAGGGTCGATAGCGATATTCTTTCGGGTGGCTGCTAGCACTCGGTCATTCACCCACAGTAGTCGACCGTAGGGACTGTAGATGTATGGCTTGCTAGGGCTGTAGTTCTGTTGGTCGAACTCAGGTACATAGTATCGTCGCACGCGACCGTTGACTAGCGCGCTAAGATCCCCTGCACTAAAACGCAAGTGCCAGGGGTCTTCGGGATCTCGCCCGGCTGGCAGGCGCGGTTGGATGAGCGAGCCCTCAACAGGGCGCCAATACCAAGTGTCCCCCTGGTTCATGTAGAAGGTGTAGCCACTAGCGTTACGCTCTGAACTGTAGGTTGGATACGCGGTAGTCAGCTTCCCTGTATCTAGATCAATATCTTCCCAGGTTGCTGGCTTGGCGCTAGGCACTGGATTGAGTAGCTGATGTACGGTACTGCCATCATCCTGGGTGCAGGTGACGTAGAACAGTGTGTACGCACCCGTATCTGGATCAAAGAAGTTCTCAAAGTTCGTATAGATGCTTTTGTCATCTAGAGAAACCTCGTAGCCTCCGTCGACCTTTTGGACGTTTCCTCGACGAACAACCTCAAGGTTGCACTCGACTACACCAGTAGGGAGCGCATGGCGGTAGAACAACGGACGCAACTCGCCGTAGGTATCTACGCCAGTTCGGTTCGTAACCAGGATGTCCTTGTATTCTGCAGACAGGGAGGTGCTTGTTGACACCACCCATTCTTTTCGCACTTCAGCGTTCTTGTCTGAGTTCGTGGGGATACCGTAGGTACGATTAGCAATCTGCAAATGCACCCAACTATCCAACTCCTGGTTTTCCATGTAGTCCAAGGCGACAGCAACAGGCTTGATGTCATCAAGATAACGGAACTGCTCCACTCGCTGATGAACATGGTTGACTAGCTCCAAGGAAATGGAGCGAGCCTCACCATAAGTCTGGTTGATAGAAGCAATTAGTTCGAGAGTCATCTGACTCATGTCTCACCTCACTTCTTGCCGATAGCGCACTGAACCTTCTTCAAGCCCTCGTGGTCTGTGCTACCCCAGGCGGTACCAACAGCCTGTCTGTACTGCGCAAAGGTAATTTCGTCAGCAGGTACAGCAATCAATGTATTAGGCTCTTCTGGGTTAGGGATCAGCAAGTCCCCGTCAGCAACAGCACCATAGCACATAACTGGAATCTGACCGATGAAGGAGAGAATTTCGCATTCATTAGTTGGTCCAACATCAGGACGTTCGTTACCTACCACAATGGCTCTGTTGGTGATAACCATGGGAGTCCCGGGACCAGTAGCGTAAAACTGCCCTTCACGTACGTACACGACCAAACCTTCAGGAAGTCCAAGGTGAGTAGACTTCCTTTCGATTCGCTCAAAGTAGGGGTCCCATTCGGCAACATCACCAGCTCTCAGCCACTCGCCGTAGTCGGCTCCACCAGATACGTACTTCACATGGCCTGCAGCCTGAGCCGTAACCGCGCCCGCTCCTCCAACTTCATCACAGTAATCATAGTTGGCGCTGTGCCGACTATAAAAGACTTCATCTGTACTGAGATCCGTCCCTCGGATCGAACCGTAAATGTCAGGAGAAGCAGCATTCCCTCTGAAACGCAAGAAGGAGAAGGAATCGTCAGGAATCTCATTCCACCAAAGCTCCATTACCCCCTTGGCGCTAGGATTGACCTCCTTGAATTGAGTCGCACATGCACCGGTATACCCAGAAACACTATCGGTCTCAATGTAAAACTGACGAGTAGTGCTGTCATTTACGTTGACGCCAGCTGCAGCAGTACTGTCACTGTACTTGAAACTGTAGCCTTTGCCTCCTACCTGAAACCAACCGTCGCTACCACCAAGACTGTTATTGGCAACCTTGGAGACTACGGTAGAGTCTCCAAGCAGATTGACTTGATCAGAGTAAACGTCCAGGTTCCCACCAGAAAGAGAGTTCCTGATCCTTAGAGTGCCAGAGTTGTTCAAGCGCACCCAAGCATTGTCTGGGTGGCCGAAAGCTAGCTTGTATGTGGTTGTTGTCGGCAATACACCTGAGGCACTCAGGTACGTACCCGGCGTGGTGACGCCTTCGCCTACTACGAGGTCTCCACGCATTACGTTCTTGTCGTTCCACTCGCCTTCGCCACTCGCGTACCCGTATCTGTGTAGGTACTGAGGCGCAAAGTTGCCTTTCACATTAGACTTTGTGAAAGAGCCCTTCGAGCCCCATGGACCAGCCGTGAAACCACCAACGCCACTCAGGTCCACAAGAGGCTCACCGAAGCTACGATCATGAGTATGAGCCATCTTTCTTTGAAGGTCATAGATAGATGTAGTGAGGTCAGTACCAACAGTAATCAGCACGAATTTATCGCCGCGATCAACTTCGGTAGTAATGTCTACGATTCCAATCAGCACACTGGTTTCCCCATTGTAGAGATACTCAGCGCTAGAGTAGACCTCACCAGTAGTCCAGTTCTTGAGCAACAAGAACCCGGCAGGAATAACTTCTCCTACAGAGTAGTTCTCAGTGAGAATCAAAGGCAGTTTAAGTTGCTGGCCGTAATTGGCATCAGACGCACTTAGCACACTGGTGTTCATGTCATCGTCCAGCTGTGCATGTGAAACAGTTGGGCAAGTAACAGGTCTACGGCCGTTCGCGTCCAAGATGCCAATCGTACAGCCAGACCCGCTGCCGGACATTTGGTTCGGGTCTGGAATTACATTGAAGCGCGCACCGAGATAGTTGGGGCCCCCCATCCACTCGTCTGGGTCGATGGTGTAGGTCACTTCGCCAGGGTCAGTGCTATCAGTAGCCTTTACACACCATACCGAGCCCACAGCATCTACGTAGTAGTCGCCTTCAGCATCAAGCCCCGTTGGGCTTGAAACAGAGTCGTAGAACGCTTCGGCGGCACCATTCTTGGTAAAAGAAATACTCGCTGTGCTGCTGGGCGGATACTTAAGCGAAAATTCATTTACACTAGCAGGAACAGCTTCAGTAACAGTTCGAGTCCCATCGATAACTTCTGGATTCAAGTTAGATGCAGGACCAATTAGCCTTGCGATATTTGCAATGTCCAACGCCCTGGTGGCAGCCCCAGAGACTGGGGTATCAGCTGCTGACCTACCCCAAGCTAGCGACAGGCGAGCTGTAGTAAGAGTGCTGTACGGATAGCTCTGGTCGTGAATGTCACCGACCGCCCTCTCTAGTTGCTCAGCAGCTCTTCGTAGCTGCGCAGTAATAGACGATAGCTTTTCTGCGGTAGGTGTTTCACCAGCAGTAAAGCTGGTGAGCACAGAGATGCCTTGCTGTAGCTTGTCAGCCATTAGATGACTCCTGTAAGACTAAATTGATTGACCCCAGTAGCCGCTGGGTTGATCGTGATGAAGTTGGCGCCACCAAGTCCTGCACCAATATTAAACTCTTCTGTGATGAAAGTCCATCCATAAGGGATTGGAAGAGTTCCTGAACTATCCACCCCAATGAGACTGTTCGGTAGCTGCAAACGCAGCCTGATGTCATTGGATGTAATGAGATTCCCAGTGAAGGGGTCGCGGCCATAAGCGCCGAACCTGCTCTCAGACGGAGCTACTACAACGTAGGCTCCCAGATTGTTTGTAGCGTCCACAGCATCAGGGATGGCGAGTTGCCTGTCTTTGAAGACAAGCACATCGCCCACCACTTCATTAGGGTGAAGCGGTGTCCAGGCACCAGCAGCCTTGGTAATAGGATGCGAAACAGAGTCGCTCCATTCATATAGAATCACCCTGGCACCCCGAGCAAGCGCAGGGTCCCACTCGACAGCTCCCGACTGGAAAAGCCAGACTGGATTGCTTGATCCAACCCATCCAGCATTCACTGCGGTGTCAAGATAGAAACGAGTGTAGGGCTCATCGTTTCCGTCTACTTGTCTGACTGCCTGACGGATACCAAAGTTGCGCAAGACGCCAAAGCTGTCTTGCAATCGGAGTACGCCACCATCATAGTCTTCGACGGTCCTGGTCCAGACATCAATGTAGCCTAGGCCGTATGGTTCTCCAGCAGAGCCGCTAGCAAACGCCGTAGCGGCGTCACCAACCGTTCCCAGTGTCGGGTCGTGCTTGAGAATTTGGAACACCCAGATTTCCGCAGGAACGACAGCGGTATCAAAGTTGACAGTCATGTGGGTGTCGGCGCCCACGTGCTCGACTTTGACCACATCCATATCCAAGCTCTCCTGAGTATAGGGAGCGCTAAAGAAGCAATTGGTCTTGCCCAAGGAGTTGCTGTCAGCTGAGTACGATGCCAGGGTTCCGTTCAGGAAACCAGGCCCGTTCTTAATGTAGGTGGTAAGCCGGATGTCCTCTACAGGATTTCCGGCACTGTCATACGCAGTGGCAGTAAGCTTGCTGGTGTCTGTGCCGAAGAACACGGGGCCGTACAAATTGCCACCAATAATTTCGCTATCAGTAGACAGTACGATTTCAGCAAGATTTGCATCCTGACTGACGATCTGTACGATGTTGTTAGCCTTGACGTTCACAAGCGCTCGCACATCAAGCCAGGCGCTATAGTTCGCTGAACGCAAAGCGTAGTCTGTGACTTCGTAATCTACTCGTGGAACAGCATCGTACTTGCAGTACCAAGTGTCAGTTGAGGCAGCTCCGTGTTGAACATCCTCAACCAACGTACTGACCGCATGCTCGGCAACATTCGTGCCGTTGTAGCCACGAATGCAGTCGATGAATGCCTTCCTTGTCTTAGCCAGATAGTAAATCTGTTCCGAACCAATCTGGATGATACCTTGCTCTGGGTATGAATCCATGTCGCTGGAAATCACCACTGACACCTCAGTGTCAGACAGAAACAAAGCTTCGGTCAAGACAAGATTCGGAGCCTGGTAGCCACCAGTCTGGATTACACCCAGGTCGTAATTGACAGAGAAGTGATTGTCTCCAGCAGTGCTGAAGTTGAGATTAGTCTTCTCTGTCCATTCTGTGACGACACCAAGAGCATCGATGGAGACAAGTCGAACAGAACCAGACCTGAATGGAAAGTACTTAGAGAACAGCGAGCGCCCATTCGCGAGGCCCTTGCCCAGGTTCTCCCAGCTATCTGCGATGATAACTGGATCGAGAGAGTCTACTCCGCGTCGAATAACGAAAAGCTGGTTGAACACCAAGGTGTTGCCATCGATTGCCATTTCGGACTTACGAGTTTCAACCAAACTCCAGTCTACATCAGGTAGTACGCCAGGAGAGACGCGAGCTTGATCTTCAAGCACTCCAGTGAATTCGGAAACAAGCTGGATGTCTCGGATAGCCATGATCTCGTAATTGTCGAGACGACAGAAGATCTTGGCGCTGATGCTGTCGTGTACAGCATCAGCTCTTAGTTCCAAAGAAGTTCTGACGTCACCATCTACATGAGTAGCTACTGCAGAGAAAGAGTGGTCTGAGTACAAGGTTCGAGGATCCCAGTAAACACTGAAGGAGCCGGTAGAGAACCGCGGCGTCCAAGTCAGGGCGTCGCCTACACGAGCGTTGACTACGTCGTGGTACTCAATTCCGTCCAGCACTCCGCTCTGCCAGTCAGCAAGCTGGGTGCCGTCCAGCAGGCCAACTTCATGGCCTCCCAAGTACGTAAGGTACCTAGACACACCAAGAGAAGCCCCCGGCATACGTCGGCGGTCCCACTGCCAACCATCGATATCCGTCTCAACAGAGTGGACGCCTGTCAGCGGCACATACTTATCTGTGGGCTCAACGTAGTTGGTGACCTCTAGGACAATACTCTTGTATTCCATCATTCACCCCACCCAAGCGGGTGTACTGCCAGTACACGGTTGTATACACTAGCTCCTTCAGGAGATAGGCGGGCGCGCTCTAGCTCACCTGAGTCATCTGATACTAGTTCGTCCTTGTGCCTGTACTTAAGGTCAGGGTCGTCAAGAGGTACAACACTGACTGACTGCCAGTGAATTCTGTAGGGAAATTCAGCGTAGGTGTAACTACATGTACCCTGCGCAACGGCATGAGAAAAAACCTGGCCTGCGTTGTAGTCGACAAAGAAATCCCCGTCGGCAACTACCAGGCTGATGCTATCGACTTCATTGGAGAAGATGTTGCGATTCTCAAACAAGATTTCCACAAGATTAGAATCCGGAAGGCGATTCTGGTAACTAGGAAATAGCTGAGTTGTCGCCCTGTGTCGCCCTGTGTTGCCAAAGCGAAGGTTTCTGCTACGCAGATACTGACTGTAATCAGCCAGAGCAGTAGCGGTAAAATACGTACTGGCAGCGAAAGCAGCTAGAACATCTTCTAGCCACCATCCGTCGGCACGATCTTCAAAGAAGACCTCAACGTCATAAAGTTTGCTGTCGTAGTCATAGTAGGCTCTTAGATGCGTGCTGGTAACTTCAAGAAAGGGTCTTGAGGCAAGAGGCGCATCATTAGAGTCGAGTACAAGTTCAATGTCAAACACTGGGATATCCAGAGCGCCAATCTTTCTGCCCACGCCACGGATATAACTAGTTTGACTTGGGTTGGCAGGGTCGCGAGCCTCGTGCAGCAAACGCTGACGATATTTATGCAGCGACTCTTCCGGAAGTCGCTGCAGGCCGAGACGCAGCCCAGCTTCATCAAGCCCAACGGGTAGGGCAGTTCTGTCGGGGACATATGTACCCATCAGTAAGTAACCTCTAGTGAGTCATAGTTAGATCGCATAAGGATGCGATCAGTACGAGTGTCGGCTGTCCACCCGTCTACAAACTCTTCAAAGTATTTTACCTCACTACCCTGGGTTACGCCAAGATATCCTTCTTTACTGAACCCTACTGCAGTTGGAGAGACCACAGCTGTTGAGAGTGACACATCCGCCGTCATACTTCCTACAAGAACAGCCGTGACGTATACCGTCGTATCAACCGTGCTGACAGTCGTAAGCGTGTACTCCCACTGTCCTAGTTGGTTGTACTCAGTGGCAAATCTAAAGTCCTGCCAACTGCTTTCAGGCAGGGCAGCGCTGGGATTGGCGGCAGCAATGTATGCTTGAGCCGCACCCCAGGTGCTTTTGTCCAACTGCAAGTACTCAATATTTCCTGCAGGGTCGCGACGCTTAATCTCAATCTTATTGATACTTTGGCGCAAGCGCGCGAAGTGAGTATAAAGGTATTCGGTATCTCCGAATTTTGCTCGATGACGAAGAGGAACCAGCTCAATGTACGTGCTGTCTGTCTCAGTATCGGTGGAGTCAAACACCGAGAACGAAGAGAGCTCATGGTCGTAAACGTGCACGTTGCCCTGACTATCCAAGACATACATCTTGGACGTCTGGTGATTGATCGCCAAATCAACTGCTGTGTACGGGTTACCTGAAGAGTTCAAAAGAACTACTTCTGCCAGGGTCTCAACGTTGCTCGTGAGCTCAATCCCGGTTCTTCGGTATTGCTCACCGAGCTTAAGGCGAGGTGACGAGTACTCTACGTAAGAATACGTAGGACCTCCAACTACCTGGGTAGATAGTGAAAGCCTGAGCTGGCCCTCAAAGTCATCAAAAATTGCTGTTCTGTATGGATCTGGCTCAAAGCTTTGTGCGTTTGGAAACCACTCGATCAATACATTGCCGTCAAAACCCTCGGTAATGACTTCCGTTACGGTCTTGTAGATGTTGCGCGTCGAGTACACTCCTTCGTCAGGGATGCGAACATACTCCCTAATAGCAATGTCGTTCTCATCAGTACCGACAACCTGGATTACGTGCCTGCCACTATACTCTCTATCGTTGACGTTAGACTTTCTAGAGAAGAAAGTCGTATCGGTAACATCGATATACAAACGCTCGGGCCTTGGAAGTGACCCGTATGCGTAAGGGGTCGAACTATCCCAAACAGTGAAAGAGGAATACGCTTGGGAATCCACCTGCGCAATGCGCGCAGGTGTAGCATTAAGAAGAGTGATAAGATCTTCATAGCGCACCAATGTATAATCAACGGCATCTAGAGTACCGACTACGTCAGGGTAGATATATGTAAACGTACCTGCAGCAGTGTCGGCCTTTTGAAAAACATCGTCTTCGTCTAGATAGACGCTCCACAAGCAACCCACCCCTAGATAGGGTTTCAACAGGTGAGGGTCATCAGCAAGTTTACGCGCGGTAACGGTCTGCTCTGCCGTTACTTCGGCGAAAGTATCTAGTAGGCGATGACCGAATGAGCTTTCATCCCTTCGGATCTTAGACCAGAGAGGGAAAGCGTTTGCTAGTCGTTGTGTACGGAAAGACATATGAATCTCAAAGGTACGTTACGCTAAAGGTACCAAGATCAGCGAATTCATCTCGATCCAAAGCGTATGAGCCGTTCTCTAGCAAATCTCGCTCTGTGGCAATACCACCAGATGGACCGCGCCGGATATATACTGTCTTGAAAATCTCAGCAGGCTTGCCGAGAGATACAAGTCTTACTGAACCTTGAGTGTAGCTTTGGACTTCTTTCGCAGCTTGTAGGAGGGAGATTGATGATGCAATTCCTGCACTTCTGAAGTGGTTTCTCAACGCACGCTTCATTGTTGCTTCCACTTGTCGCTTCTCTCCGCCCGAGAGCGTTCGAAGCGTTTTCACTTCCATCTCCAAGTCAAAGTAGACTGCTGTTGCTGCTGTCACAGAAATGTCCATGCCCGGCCCTGACAGATCAAGCATGCGAGCTTGCACTGCCCTAACGAGGGCAGGATTACTTTGGTTCTCCGCACCAAGCACTACCACAGCTACGGTTCCAATTCCAAAGAAACCGCTGAAGATCCTGGTGTCCAAGACGCCAGGAACTCGCAGTGCTCTGAGATGTAGTCTGGTGTGGTTGGAGGTAGATAGGGTGTCATAGCGGCGGCTAAGTCTGAAGCGATAGTTCCTGTCACTTTCTTGTGCCCTGCCGTTCAAAAGACTATAGAAGTTAATGGCCCGAAGTCCGGTGCCAGCAACATAGTTTGTGAAGTTGTGGTTGCGCATAACTGATGAGCCAACATTCCCAATAGGCCCGCTGGCTTTACAGCGGGCCCCAAAGAATTGAACTGTACTGCTAGCGGGTAGAGTAACGTCCTGTGTGGTCAAGTAACTAATTTCGGCACCAAGTTCGTTCTCGTTCGCGTCAGAGTAAATGCGGGTCCCCGCAGGTACAAGAATGTCGGCTGCACCATTGAGGTCACCAAAATTCCCAGAACTAACATAGAAGGCAAGGTTCTGATCTGATCTGTGACCCTCAGCAAATGTTTCGGCCAGTCGAGGTAGACCCATGTCTTGTCCGATAATATCTAGTTGCTCACCAGTAGCGTTAGAGATTTGATTCCCATAGAACGCCCCAATAGCTTCATTGCGGGCGTCGATCACCTGGTCAAGGAACACTTGGATAAGTGCATCTGACTTCGAATCAGTATCGAAGTCAGTGATGCCGGTTCGACTTGTAAACTGACTGCGAAAGTCACGAGCAATTAGCAACGAGTTCTTTCTTTCTGGAGTAATTGGCATTAGTTCCTCGGGCTGATCTTGTTATCGGCTAGGTCGTAGCTATTGATCAGGGTGATGGTTTCGCGCTGGCCCAGCGGAGAGATGCGGACGAGTGTTGCCATTGCGCTCTCGGAGAGAGGGAAAACATCGACCTGGACTTCCTGCGGTCTCAACAAACTACCTCTCATCAGTTCGTTTACAATAGCGTTCTGAACCTCTGCTCCAGTTGTCGGAGTGTTTGGTAGCCCAGCGTATGTCTTCAGATTGGCGCCAGTTTGAGGGCTAGCTCGCCAGTCCCCTTTTGAGCTTTGCAGACGGGTCTGAATTCTTTGAATGGCTCCACGGTAGTTCTCATCCCGCGTATCCTTCAGGTCTAGTTCGTTTTCGTCAAGAACAAAGTCCCCACTGGAACTCCACTTGAGATCATGCATGTCGCGTAGTCTGCTCATCTGGTCTCCTTAGATCAAGCCAGTAAGAAGTGTGGCTGTCTGAATGATTGTCGGAAGCTGATCTAGAAAAGGGGGAATGATCAACTGCTTGGGGAAAGGGGTGTAGGTCGTGCTGGGAATCATGGTGAGCGGCCAGGGAAGGTCCTGGATCATGCCGGCGTACTTCATGCTACTGCTCATACCCTGAATGCTGATGACAGAGGGAGTACCTCCGGACATGCTAATCTTGTCTTCATGTACGCTAATGAAAGACTTCTGACCGACGCCCATGCGCAGCTCAGCAGGATTGGAGAGAATAGAGATTGCGCCCTCGACTTTGTCTTCGCGGCCGACCCAGTAACTCATACGCCAAGTCTTTTGCGGTCTTTGATTTGCCATTAGAAAATCCCTGAGATATCGAACGTTGAGGTTTCGGACGCCAAGCCCCGGAGCCTGCTTGTAGGGTGCCCAGTGACGATCAACTGACCGTCTTCTGGGCGAAGACCATTGTACAAGATTGTACCCCGAAGTCCTTCAAGAAGCACGCTGTTGCCGAAAGAAGACAGCAGCGTTGCTTCTGAATCTCTAAAGCCAACAAACAGTTCTTTACCAGACCTCAAGATGCGTACCTTTGCAAACAGAGTTCCCGGACGCTTACTAACATAAGGCACTAGCCCACTGGGCACACCCTCACCCCCAAGTACGTCTGGGTCGTACACTTTAAGAATGACAACAGCAGCTTGGTTGCGCCCAGTAATGTCTGGGCGCTTCTTGTACTGCTCAGCCTTCCTTCTCGCTTCTTGAAGGGAATTTTGCGGGATTGTACTAGGCATTACCTTTCCTCGCCAGTCAGCTCCGCATAAGCGGTTTGGCTGTCGTCATAATAGCTTCCGTCTGGGGCGGCAGTATTGGTATTGAACCTCCTCCAGCTATTGGTGCCATAAAGTCGCCAGATAGCTGACAAGTCTCTGGTGCCGCTGATATGGTCATCAGCCCAGCGGCCAAGATCTCCCTTGAAATTGTTCCAGATCATAGAGGGGTCAGACAAGTTCAGGCCAGAGACAATTGGGTGACCGTTCTTCATCAGTGGAATCATCATGATGGAGTCTCCACGCAAGCAACTTAGGAACAGCACGGGACCACCCAAGAGCCACTGTAGAGATGGAGTGGCGCTTCCAGCCATACCCATTAGTGCAGCAGAGCCGCCGAAGAGAACTAGGCCTGTAGTTGTCGCAGCCGTCATTCTAGTAAAACCAGTACCAAGCTGTGGGACAGCCCTCACTAGCAGTGGCGCAGCCTTGAAAGCCGCGGCACTCGCGGCAATAGAGGCTCCAGCGGTAACCCACACGGCAGCTGTATTTGCTTTACTTCGGAAACCCAACACTTCACCAATCTCTTCAATGTCTTGAGCGTCACTAGTTCCATCCTCCAATCCAAAGGCGTCAAACGGGCTGAGTGCTTCGACCCGTTCAGCAAGATGCTCCTTGTATTCCTCTGACCCGCCCGTCCCCTTGTTGAGCAACCAGTCTAGTGCGTGCGCCAGGCTCCCTGCGTCACCAAGACGCAGGCCTTGGAATGAGTCTTCAACGTCTTTCGTCGCAAGGCTCATCATCTTCATCGCCTCCAGTACTGGCCAGCTGCTGGTTTCGTTTGCCAACACTACTGCTCCAGGCTTGATCTCTGTAATGAATCCAGTCTCATGGCTAAAGCTGTGTACTACTTGCTCGACCTCCACTGGACCCACCATATCGTTATAGGAGTCAGCCAGGATACAAATGTCCCAAGGCCTAATTCGAGCATTGCCAAGGGAGATGATCTCACCCCTGTACATATCCCTCATAGTGTGGAGTAGCGCACCCATTCCATAACGCATGGCCATACCGTAACCACGAACATTGTAGCTTGGTTCTAGCGGAAGAACCCTAAGCTTGTGCTCCGGAATGAATGTGTGAGCCTTGAACAACTGAGATCCAGCAGGCCCGTCAGAGAAGTCCTCACCAAAGTAAGTAACATCTACGGCATTGTAGACTGCGTTTTCGCTACTAATTAGTCCGTTCCAAACGATATCGTGGTCAGAGGTAAGACTATGATAGCGGCGGAAAGGCTCGAACCTTAGCTCCAGCGCAGTCATGTATTCTTTAATAGCTCGACTGCTCAGGGTTGAGTTAATCGCAGCCTTGTAGAAGCGGCTCTCTTCAATTGGAATATCAGAATCCATGACAACAGTATCTACATTCTCGTAAGTTCTGTGCAGCTCGCCATCCGTACCGATCGTGTGCAGCGCTGAGCTGCCCTGGCCGATAGCAGCTTGGCGCACGAAGAATTCGCCGCCATCACCAGTGTTGCGACCGCTGATGCGATAGTTCTCTGCAATTGCCGCATCTGCCGCATCTAGCAGCAAGTTTTCGGTTACTGCCTCCATGCTCTGGTCTTCACCAAAGTCCCCGCCATACAGCCTGAGGTACTCATCAATAGTGATGTCGGGATCGTCACCTCTGGAAGTCAAGAGTCTCGCGAGGTCATTGGCTCGCGAGACAAACTGGTTGTGTGCAGGCCGTGCCCAATATCGTTGACTAGGTACACCAAAAAACATAGTGTAACGAAATTTGTTCCCATATGGCCGCACACCATAGATCCATCCGGGATGTCTTAGTGACATTTCATGGAACACATCCCAAATTGTTTGTCCGGTTACCGAGAATTCACAAAGACTAGGGTCCACCCTCTTATCTAGTGCGTCGTAGCCCAGGGCCCAGCGCGCTGCACCGTAACCAAGCTCATCACTATATGTGAAAGCGCTGATGCCAGTTCGAATAGTCCAGGCACCCAGTTGCTTGAGCATCTCCTTGTACCCAGCGTCATAGATCTCCATGTAGTCTTTAGGGTGGGGCGGATACAAGTTGTCGTCTTGCGGACTAAGAAACATGCTAGCCTTCTTGCTTCGGAAATATGCCCTGACACGATCAATGTGTGGTTGGACCTGGGGCCCCAACACATAAAGAAGTGCGTCTGCACCTAGAGCGAAACCAGATGCTGCAGCGATACCTTGAGGCACAGTTCGAATAAAACCTCTCCCAAGGTTTCGAATAGGCTGTCCACCAACGTTGAGGAGAAAGTTCTTTGAAAAACTGAAAGAGGCCGGCTTGGTCATCCATTGCCCTCTGTGCGCAAGCGCAATCACTTCTGCATCGGCCCTAGCCATAATGCTAGCAACCCTGCCTGGAGGCAATCCTGGCTCCAGGGCTTTCTTTGTCGCTGTTCGCAAAATGATTCTGGCCCGAGCAATAATGGTCTGAGGATTTTTGGTGGCACCAGCTTCGAATGCTCTCTTACTAATCTCCCTTAGGAGACTGAAGGTTACAGCTCGCTGGCCTGCATTTTGTGCACTCACTGCCGCAATATCGGCGGCAGTGAGTGTCCCCTTGCCTGCATTGAATACACTGCCAGGGGCGCGCGTCCTTGCGACGTCAACTAGTTGCTTCAACCATAGTTGCTGGCCAGGAGCCGAGCCTGTAATGCCCAGCCTGGATAGCAATCGGTGAGTCCACCCACCCGTACTGGTCTTGTTAGCAACCCCACGGAAGAGCCTTCCAGACCCTGGGGCTTTGCTCAAGATCACACCACCACCAATAATCAACGCTCCAGTGATGACCGGGTGCTCTAGCATCCATTCCATAGCTGCATTCGACGCTTTGAAGCGACCAAGAAAAGCGTCCCTAGAGTAATCGTTGAAATCTAGTGTTGCGTCACTGCCTTCGCCGTGCTGATAAATCTGTCCAAATTCCCAGCGACCAAAGTGAGCCAATTCAGGCTCAAGCATCATGGCTCCAAGCAAGTGGTGTGTGGTCGGATACGTGGGCGCATCATCAGTATGAGAACTGCCCTTGATAGCTTGCATCAGTTCGGTGCCAAACGACTGCACCATAAGCTCTGCGCGGTCCCCACTAGCATTCCACTGAATATCTGCAACTCGACCACTGATAAGCACCTGGAGCTCATCAGGGTCGTTGCTGTATCCAACTCGCAATTGTACATTCAAGCCTGGACGCAGGACTACGGCTCCGAACGGTTGGTCGAGTGCAGTGCCTTGGGTATTCGTGTCGCCGCCAGTCTTGCTTCCTTCTCCAGGAATCTTCGTCTTAGAAAATTCAGCAGAGTAGTAATCTAGATCAACGATGGCATCTCGCTTTGTGCCATCAAGAGAGCCGCCGACATTAAGGAGGGTGATGACAGCATGATCTGCTGGGCTCTTTCGACTTTGAACGACAGTGAAGCTTGTGACGCCATTGTAGCTAAAGAAGTCGTCAAAGTTCAGTAGCCGACTCTCAAACTCATCTTCTTCGACAAAAAAGAGCTTAAAGGTTGGATATGCTCGACGCATAGTGCGCTTCTGACTAGTGATATCTTTGGCGCTAGCTTTGGCTAGCGCCTTGATGCTTTCAATGTTGAACCTATGGGAAGGGTCGGTGTCACGCTCAATAACAGTACCCTTAGTTGAGTTCGTGACGTCGTCTGGAAAATCCTTTTCGAGAGTGTATCCAGCTCGGGATCCAAACATTTGCTTGATTCCAGCAGCTGTAGTTTTTAGCTCCTCGTACTTCTCCGCAGGCATGCGGCGGGGGTACTGGACCCCGCCGCCCACGCCATTAAAGTTTTCGCCAAGGCTCATCCTGAAGTCTAGGATTTGAGTGCTACCCAAAGCGTCAATCTGGTCCCGAGTGATAGACGGACTAACAAGAGTCTCGACCAGGTCGCCAGCAACTGGCGTGGCGGTTGCTGTTGCAAGCTTTGCGGCTTTCTTGCTTAGGTCCTGAGTTTGCGTTTCGGACTTCTCTACTTCACTGTAAAGTTCTTCGAAGTACTTTACCCTAGAGGTCGCAGCATCAGGGTTTGGCGCGTAAGGAAAATCAGTGGGGCCTCGGTCGCTACTGTCGGTGCCTTCAGCTCGATAGCCTTGAGGAATGATAATCTTGTCCTCCGTTCCAGGCTCAAGTACTATCTTATCTTTGTGCGCAGAACCTTCTTCTAGGCCCTTCATGCTTCGATAACAGTTCTCAACAATGGAGTACATAGCCTCGTACATTGCGTCGACCGTATCTGGGTCGCTGGCGCCTGCGTCCTCGTAAATGTTCCACATGTAGAAGTCAGGAGACGTAGAAGTGCTAACGCCATAGTACGGGTGATGTGGGAGATCCAAGTCCGGGTAGGCAGGAGCGCCAGTAATGCGCGCCTGACTACTGATGTTGCCGAGACCAGAGAGTCCAAAGGCTCTCAGGAAACTAAAGTCCTGTCGGATGTTCTCGGCGTATCTAGCTAGCACGCCCTTGAAGAAATTAAGTTTGCTTTGCTCTCCCTCAGGGTTTACTCGCCAGATAAACGGATCGTTCCAGCTATAGATACCCTTGGCTCCGTTAGCGAGGAAATGAGCCGCAGTGCCACTGGCAGGGTTCCAGGTTGGAACCTCAACCCTGCCCTTGGCGTCAACATCGGGGGTTAGGTGTCCGCCTTCCAGAAGGTAAGAGTCGTCATTAGTTCTAGTCTTGATAGTGTCACCGACAAAGAACCAAGGATTTGCGCCAGGGTGCGCCGAGGGGATCCAATACCCGCAAGACGAAACAACAGTTTTGAGCTGATCTACCAAATTTTCAAACACGGGACTTCCGTCACGACCAACTAGGGTGCCGGTGATGTCGCCAAAAATGTTCTCTGTAACATAGCTCTTGAACCTTTCTTGAACCGCAAGCTCCCTTAGGGGTAGGTTCCACAGGTAGTTTTTAGCCACTTGCGTAGCAGTAAGGTCGTATTGGCTCTCAACAAAGCTAGAGAAGTGGCCTTCAATCTGGCTCGGGTCTTCGCCTAGGAGGGTCCGAATCCCATGGTGCTCGCCGAATCCCAAAACAGCAGTGATAGCAGTAAACTGAACGTCTAGCGTCTTGAGTACGCCATGACCTGCTGCCTCGGCAATAGCAAAAGCTTTCTGGGCATTACTAGGCTTAACTCTTCCGAGCTGATGTGGCTCCAGAGGATTCTCCCAGTAGATCCAGTTGATATTGTTTTCAAGCTGCCATGTAGCCTGGCCCGGGGGAATGCGTCTAATATCAAGATCAACTGCTAGCTCCTCGGCCGCGATCTTAAGCCACTCTTGAAAATACTTGAAGAGCGAAGGCCTCACAGGTAGACAGTACAATTCCTGGTAGGCTGTTTCCTCACTGATGCCTCCTGGCTCAACTCGTCCTGTTTGGTTAGCCACTTGCAGCTGATTTTCAGCCAACATCATTTCGGCCGAGACAATAGTCTCGTGCACCAGCGCCCAGTAGTCTAGGATCTTTGCCAGCGGAATTTCAGCAGACAATTGATTCGACTGGGTCTGATTTAGTAGCTTGCTGATATCGTAGCGATAGTTAATTACGGTCTCGGTTGCATCCCATGAGATCCCGCCTGCGCCAGGAAGAAGCCCTGGTACCGCCTGGCGTCCCAGGTCGGTAGTTTGCGTGATGTTGATCGGCTGACCCAGGATCGCTGCAGGAACACCCAGGATCGCAGTCCCAGGCATTCTCACAACCCCACTTTGTGCGGCCTGCAAGAGTTTTGCAAGAGCAGGATCAGAGTCGCCAAAGACCACGTATTCAGAAGCTCCGTCACTATACAATGCAACGCCATCGATATCATCAAGCTGATTGGCGCCAATATACTGCAGTTCGTACTGGCCGTAATCAGGGTCGCCAGGATTAGTTGTCTGACTGCCGGCTAGTTGGGCAATCAGGATTTGAGTCAGGACGTCTTTGTACTTGTCATCGAAATCCCACTCATACAACTTCTTCAGAATCTGACAGTAAGCTTCTTCTAGCTCGATAGCGGCTGGGGCAGTGCTGCTGATGAATTCACCAACGTATGGGTTCGTTTCTTGAAACTCCAACGAGTGACAAGACAAGCCAGGCTGGCCCTTAACCGTCTGACTAGTTCCACGAGTATTAATTAGTCGACGTAGCAATTTGGTATCGCTAGCAACTTTCCTCGGCCCACTAAGCGGATCCTCAACAACTTCTTCCCCCGGCTTCCACAAGACATCTTCATGTCTGTAGCTGCCTAGCAGGCGGGTGACAAAAGAGTCACCCGCAACAGTCCAGCTGTCAACGACAGGGCGGAAATTGCGAGCGTTAGAATGCAGCAGGTCACGCATACTAAGTAGTAGTTGGGCCTCCTTCGGGAGGCCAGCTAGGTACTCGGGGCCATTCCCAAGGTTATCTAGAGAGCAGAACTCAAAACTATAGAATGGCTCAATGGAACCAAGATGCTGTTGGGTTGGAAACTCATGACCAAGGATGGGGATATTTGCTACAACGTGCCGAAGCCCGCCCGCCACAGCGGTTAGGACCAGTGGGTTGAACTTAAGTGAATTTTCATTTAGTTCGCCAACTTGACGCTGAGCGTTGACATGAAACTGCTTCCACCAAACGTTAGTGACTGACGCTTCATGGTCGTAATACATCCACCCGTCATCCCATAGGGCGGACAAAGTCTCCATCAGCGCGCCAGCAGTATCTTCACCTAGCTCGTCAGTGAGGTAGTTCGCGACATCTTCGTCATCTGGCCGCAGCAGCACCGGGTTTACTTGAATCACCGGGGAGCCAGAAATAGCGAGCTTGAAGCTATTGATAGGATCAACAGGGCACAGCGTTTCTTTATCCGGGTGATAGTACCTTGGGATCTCGTCAGCTGGGTACTCAGGGTCGCGGGCCCCATCCTTATCTAGTCGCTCCCAGTATTCGAAGTGCAAATGCGCCGAGCGCTTCCAGATACTTGTAGGCTCCTCAGAACCTTCCGTCAGGAACTTTTCGTCAGTCGGGACGATCTGAGACAAGCCCCCTTGGTGCGGCAGAACAGGGGACTGAACACTGTCTAGAGCTTGCTTCAAAAACTCTTCCTTAAATGGCCCAGTGTTGCCTGTGTAGCCAATCAGTTGGCCTGCGTCGACTCGCTCGCCTTGGCTGACTAGAACTTCTGACAGGTGGGAATAGATACTAAGCTCATCATCGCTATGGCTAAGAGTGATGCCTTTCCCTCCAGGTGTAGGCATCACAACGTAGTAAGCTCCTGGAATATCAATACTAGGGACAGCTGTGCCTACGGGCCAGTAGCCAGCGTCAGTTTCGATAACGTTTCCTGGTCCGTGAAATTTAACTCCTGGGACATGGGCTCGCAAAGAGCGCTCAAAGTCATTCGGGCCGGAAGACTCTTGATCTCGTGGGCTGTTGGTATTTGGTACTGGCGCCTCTGCGTATACAGCATCAAACAGCGGGGCCCAATCATCATCATCAAGCTGCATTAGCTTGAAAATTCCGTCATCAGAAGTCTTGTGATTGTTAGCCTTGGCAACATAACCATCAGCAACAGCAAATACTGGCTGGCCAATTTGAGTAGGGAAGTCCGTACCAACATGCATCCGATGCAGGCTCTCACTCCCATAAAGCCTCTTAGCAGTGTCAGGCCCACGATAGCTGACGTGGGCCGTCTGACCAATGGAGAGGTCAGGTAGAGGAACCTTGTCGACGTCGTATGGGACCAAACTGCCTAGCGGGCCGATAGGAACATATTTTCCGTTAGGGTCTGTCCACCCTCGCCTTACTAGCGATCTAGCAAACACGCGGGGCTCACGACGCATATTGACCATGCCATCGTAATCGAAGTGATCAACCCACTCTGGAGCGAACTCATTCTTAAGTCCCAAGTCATTCTTGGCGTTCTCAATAGAATCAGCGTGCGCGCGCTGAATCGCTTCTGCGTATTCAGCTGGTAGGCGCAGCTCATTGTACGCTGCAAAACTAAAGACAACACCACCGTGGTATGAGTTGATATTAGTGATCCACTTGTCAGCAGCTGCTCGCCAAGCGCGATAGATACTAGAGTCTCGGGGAGGGCCAGAGTGGAGACTGAAGGTTCGGCGACGCTCACCTTCTAGGACAGCGCTAAACATCGCACTAGATACCGCAGTTGGCTTGCCATCTGGGGTACGCAGGTCGCCTTCCACATCGATGCCAAAGTTGCGCTTGAGTGCGTCCCGCTGCAAATAGTTAATGTACCTGGTGTAGATGCGCGACTGATCAGGGCGCGACACCATGGCTGCTGGCTGCATTCGGTTAGGTAGTGGTTGTAGATCGAAAATTTCTCCACGATGCAGCTCTTGCATTTGCTCGATGCTAAGTACTTCTCGATCGTTGTATTTATTACTGACTACGTTCCAGGTTCTGATTTCGCTATCTTCTCCAAACAGTCCCGGCAAAATAGTGTGTCGAGGAATTTTCCTCTCTCCATCCCAATCCCAACCGATAGTAATCTCTACCGGCTCTTGCTCCTCCAGTTCGCCTTCAGCTCGAACAGGTACGGTATGCCAGTCTAGCCTGTAAAACCAGTTGTGAAGGTATGGGGCATAGTTGAACCAAGTGAGGTCTAGTTGCATGATCCACGTATCAGAACTGCCTTGCATGGGGGCGATCGACAGTCCAGTCATAGTGAACGCCATGTTCTGGGTGCCTGGCCAGTGAGGAACAACGCTTTCCCTTAGAAAGCGATTCTCAATGTAACAGAACGGGCTGTGGCGAAACTCAACTAGTAGCCTATGCATGTCCAAAATCTGACCGCCGGTAAAGGCGATAATTACGCTGACTGCAATCTGGCCCTGACCTGAAGGAATCTTGGTGCTGGCATTGCTTCTTAGCGTACGCCACTGGTGGATCAAGTCTTCCTTCTGGATGGTGATATCCGTTGGAGGCACTACGAGATCAACGTCATTGATTCTGAATGAGTGCAAATTCTTATCAGCCCGAGGGACCTCCACAAGATCTCCGGACTCAACCTTGATTCTGTCTTCCAGGCTCTGTGGGTTACCAGGCATCAGTACTCTCCAAGCAAGCGGTCAACATAGTTCTGGGTGATCGGACGACGACTGTCATTAATCCTGATTGATCCTGCAGCATTGCCACCAGTGAACTGACTAATCATGTTACTCGCTTCCGCCAGACCGGCATAATGCTGGACATTTCCCCTAATGGAGTAGGCGCCAGGCCTCTGCATGTAGGTGGTCCCTCTGTTGATTGGCGAGTTCATCATAGCATAGCCTTGCTCTTGTTGCATGCTTTCCGGAGCCACTTGAGGGTCTCTGCCTTCGAACAGATTACCTCGGGCGATTGCATCAGCAACTGCAGGGTCAGTTGCTTCGCCTGGAACGCTAATTGGTGTGGCTGCGTACCCAGGGGACCCCATAGCCCCCATAGCCAACATGCTAAGGCCAGCACCGATTGCAATTGGCAAAGTCATTCGCTTATCGATCTTGCTGAGTGCGGACTTCATGCTTTCGAATGCGTGGGCGGTTCGTGCAGGCTGAGCGCTGCCGTGCGCTTCGCGAAGAGCAGCAGCCTCCATGCTGCTGCCAGACAGAATTTCCGTAAACAACACATCGGGATTCTCTATTGCCCGGCGACTTAGCTGATGGTGGGTGAAAGAAGTGGTGCCGCCACTCTCCTTGTACTTTTTGGATGCGACAAATAGATCATCCACCCAAGTGTCTACGGACCACTGAAGATGTCCTTCGCTAGTCTGCCTCTTGAGAAACTTCCTCATAAGCTTACTTGCATCATCCTGACCTGTCGCAGTAATCTCGCCTACATTGATCTCTCCAGACTGACCACGGATAACTTTTTCCTTAAGGATCGCGCGAAGAGATTCACGGGTCTCCTCTGTAGGATTGGTAAAGAGGTTTTCAACAGCACTACCAACTCCACCAGCAAAGTCTGCAAATCTCTCAACGTGCTTAGCCTTTAGCAGTACATGCTCCTCGATAGCTCCGAGGAAAGATCTGTTCATGCGTTGGCGCATAGCGTCGCCACCGCCTTCCATGAATGCTTCGTGAGCCCCACGCAAGCGAGTGTCCAGTTTTCCAGTAGCCATGTTGATATTGACTTCCTTCTTGATGCCTTCTCTCTGAATAATTTCAGCCCATGACTCTTCACCTACAGCACCGAGTACATCCTCGCCGTACTGAGTCATACCCTTCTTGATCATAGACCCGAACTGATCCATGGCTGTGCGATATCTAAGCTCTTGACCTACGGCAACCGGGTTCATCTTAGAGAGAGCCTGACGCACGCTCTTCGAGTTCTTCCTCGTGAGTGAGACAGAAATGGCAGTATCGCCATCGGCATCCATAAAGGCCTGAGGTGCCATACCAATATCCATCATCTTTTCGCCCACCTTGGCATCAACTCGGAACGCTGTTAGCGTTCCTCCGCCTTGGCCTCCGGTGAACTTCTCCAAGTTATCTACCATGACGTTAAAGAATCGCCTTTGCTTTGCTTTGCTTTGCTGACCAACTTCTGCAAAAGACTTTAGCGTGCGCAAGTCGTTGTCCAGCTGATCTCCGGCGGCGGCCATGAAGTCGCCGAAGAACTTATCTTCTCCACCGTAGCGAGTGATTTCTTTAACATGTCTGAAGACCTGGGAGACGAATACGTTTCCGGAACTCATTACCGGGTGGCGACCACTGAGGCGGATTAGTCCAGATCCTCTACGCAGCTCTTTCGCGCGCTCGCCAGTTCGATCCATGCCAAGGTAAAACCTTCTGGCCTGCTCAACCTTATCTTTCTTGGATACTCTTTGATTGTACAGTTCGCTAAGGAAGTAAGTGCTATCACCCATTAGCGGAGTAGCCCGAGTGTTAGCAAACAACTCAGTCATTGCAAGTTTGGCCTCAGGAGAGTAGCCAATTGCTGTGCTCAAGTTAATCATCGACACATGAGGACTAGATGAGCCAGCAAGCTTTCCGCTTGAAAGGCCAGTAACAGTTCGGGACATCAAGTCGATGCCTTCTCTTTGCCAGGTGCGCAAGCTAGTGCGCAGCTCTTGGCCTTGGCCAGCTGTCTTGTTCCCTGATAGGCGAGAGAAGAGGCCGTCAATCATACGGCCGTATCGTCCCGAAATGTCCAAGGTTCCACCACCAGCTTGCTTGATCATCGTGCCGGGAGCAGCGTCGAATGCAGCTTTACCAGACAAGGGGAGAGTGTCGTGTCCAAATACTTCTTGAACGGCGCGCCTCATGTGTGAGGGCGCATCGGCGAAGTCTAGTACGATTCCTGCTTCTTGCTTTTTTAGAAACTCACTTAGCAGGCCACCACCCAATGCGTCAGGAAGCTCCTTCCAGGTCAGGCGCCTTGCACCGCGCTCAGTGAAAGCATCGACAACGTTTCGCTGACCAGTCATGCCGCGAGCCATTGTCATCATCTCATTAGCGAAAGCAAAGTGCTTGCCAAAACCAACCTTATTCATATACATATCTGCAACGATCTGGCTGGACCTCTCTGAACTGAGACCTATACTTTGCAGGCGCTCGAAACTGGTCTTGGCGAAACGAGACTCGGTACCGACACGACCTTCTCCCCAGTCAGCAATATGCTCGCCGAACTGAGCCGTATCGACAAAGTTCACAATACCACGACGCATAGCTGCGTAAGCGTTCTTCTTGTCTCCCGCAGACATAGTGCTAGCATCAATCATGCCCTCCAGCTTCTTGCGATCTAGCTGGCCCATGCGCAGGCCGGTGGCCTCGTTAATGCCACCGGCTCCGTGATAGACGCCAGCCAATGCGTTACCGATAGCACCACCATCGACCTTCCGCCTAGTGAGCTCATTGAACATTGCTTCAGCAACTACACCATGATGGCCAGCCCCGAAGCGTCCGCCGCCACCGATACTGGCGGCTGACTTTCTTAGTTCAGCTGGGGTAATTCCATGCATGCGCGCACTACTGTATAGCTGGTGCGTAAAAATACCGGTACCTTTCTTGAACATATCGGAAGAAGTATGAACTGCATCGTGCCGAAGGCCAGTGAATCCTGCTCTGCTCATATCTTCTTCCGCTTGTAGCAAGCGAGCATCTTGGTCGTACATGAGATCAATACCACGTTCACCTCGTGCTTCAACCATGCCTTTGAAAGTCAAGCCAAACAATTTGGCCAAATTAACTCGCCGCCCCATTTGCTCGTTAAAGTACAACATGTGTTTGCCAGAGCTTTTGCCCTGCCCGACAAAGCGAATAGCAGTCTCCACCATTGTCGGATCTCGACCAATAAACTTAGGGACATTGCCGGCTTGCCCGAAGTACACTCCCTGGTGAATTTGTTCTGCAGAATACCTTTTGTATCCGCCCCCTTGCATGACTTCATTCATGGCCGAACTGGCTGCGTAACCGTGGGAGCGTGGGTCCAGCACACTAATTACCCTGGATTTCAATTGTCGTTGAGGCCTTGCAGAAAGAGCAAGGCCTTGCCCCTGGAGCTCGCGGTAAAGACTTTTGTCTTGGTTGAAGTCAACAACCATGTATTTGTTGGCGCCACCAGTAACAGTCTCACCCCACCCCATGTTCTCGGCTACACGTCCAGCAGTGCTACCGATTCCCACGTGTCCTCCGCGACCAATCTTCCGGAACTTCTCAAGACTCATGGTGTCTCGACCCACAACCTGACTTTCACGTGCGGTGATCGGCAGAGTGATTCGATTGATAGCCTGCGACCCATAAGTGGTTTGGAGTGCTTGAAAGCCGCTTCCTTCAGAGAAGCCGATAACGCTTCGTCTGGCGGCACCGTGGCCAGAATGAAGTCTTTTTCCACCCGCAGCACCTGCGTCGAAGCCTGCCATCATAGCCACCCTGGAGATGATATCGAGAGACTCATCGGCTGGCATTCTTCCAAAACCGTGACCATACAACACGTTTGATTGTAGCCTTGCCTGCTCCAAAATGTGTTGCCCAATAGTTGTATTCGTTTGCGCTCCGCGATTCACAACCATCATGGCTGCACGCATCTCCTCTTTGAAGCCTTGAAAGCCGGCACCACTCTTGAGATTCCGATTAAGAGCATTGATCAGATGGTCAGGCATTTCAACGATTGCTCTTTGCCCGCGAAGAGACTCGTAGCTTACGTTTCCCGCACCAACTTGCTCTACGTGTCGCTGGATGTGAGTCATATTCCCTGCGCGACCTGGAGAGGCGTAGAGAGTGTTGAAGGATTCGCCGGACTGAAAAAGGAACCCTCTTTGGTTGCCGGTTCCACCACCAAGTTGAATTGGCACACTTGCTTCATGCCTGCCACCAGCAGACATAATTTGAGCAACATACATGTCTCTGCCACCGCCAGGGGCAGGAGCCTTGTGGAGCGAAGCTTGGGCGCCCTGTGGCAGAACGCTTTGCAAGTAGTCAAAGCGCTTCCTGAGCGTGCCTTCGAGCGAGCCAACGTCGACGCTAGAGAAAGCTTGACCTGACTTGATTTTGCCGAAATTAGGAACTTGTAGCTGATTGGCCACGGGACTGAAGTCCTTGAGATTCTTATCCCATTCCAGCATTACTTCGGGACTGTTAGTCTCTAGCAATGTATTCAGCATGCTGCTCGCGAACTCCCTCATAGTCTCCGGAGAGCTTTTGGCCATAAGCTCGTGCAGTGAACTCTTTAGAGAGTTCACTGCTTCTGCGCCCAGGCTGGCAGAAGAAGACTCAAGTGTTACGCTCATCGCTTGCAAGAGAGCTTTGTGTTGCTCTACTTCAGCAACCATCTTTACGAGTTCCGGATTGCTATCGATACCTTGAGTCAGCGTCTTTCGTACGCTTTCTACAACCCTGGAGGCAGCAGCAGTTCGCGCGCGCTGGGCCCTGGTCGCGTTCCCTCCGATGGCCTTGCCTAGTTGCCTATTTGGCGTCATCCTGTGCAATGGGCTTGTCAAAGTCTCATTTGACTTAAGAGAGGTGAAACCATAGTAGGCTCCAGCCGCAAGAGGGGCGAGGCCCGCTACGTTCTTAAGCAGGGACACGCCACTGCGGATACTAGTGCTGCCTTCCTGGTCGTACTTAGAAGCCACCGATATACCTCTCTACTGCGCTGGAAATGTCATGTTGGCGATTGTCGTCGTAACCGATCTGTACAGAACTCATTGTACCCCCCGAAGGAGTAATCTGCCAGGAGCCTCTGTTGCCAGGAACCCCAGTCATTCCGCGGAGTGACAGGTTCAGGGCCATGTTGCCCCCACCCATGAAGTCCGAACTACCTTCTAGGAACGGTTGCTGCATGCTTTTCTTGAGCTGACTCTCCCACATGCCGTAGTCGTGCAACTCTGCACCAGTGCGATCAAGATAGCGGACCTGGATATCATCCATGTCTACATCTTCGTGCCAACCAATCCAGTCTGGCCCTGGCTCTGGGCGACCATCCATATATCCTCGGGCGCTTGCGTACTGTGCGGCCATATACTGGTCGTCAATAGCTGCTGGCGCACCAGCCCAAACTCCAGGATCTCCAGAATCCATTCTGGACCAGAGTGCCTGATACAAGTGTCGCTGGTCGCTTGGGACCATTTCCAAGATGCGGTGACGGTCCTTGCCAGAAGCATGAGCGAACGCATTGAAGAACTTACGCTCTGGACCTGGAAGGGTCCAGTAAAGTCCAAGTGGGCTGCCTTGAGGATTAACACCCTGTCGGGTATTAGAAGCAGCGAAGCGGTAGCGGCGAGCTGCTACACCGTCACCCATGCTGTTTGCGTTTTCAGCCAACGACATGTACTTGATGAACTCTAGCTTGTCGAAATACTCGTTAGTCGCATCAGCTTCTTTGCGCCACATAGGTGAGCCATCCCAGCCCATCATATGCGCAGCGGAGTAGGCGCTTGGGCGCAACCAGTCTCGCCAAGGCTTATCCCAGAAAGCCATAGGGGTGCCATACAGGCGCTCGTACTCGTACTGCTCAATAGGGTCTCTGTTGCCCATGAGCTTTTGTACCGGACGGAAACCCATTGGCACCAAGTACTCTGCTGGTGCAGCTAGATTGCGGAGCTGGCGCTGAGAGAACGCCCAGGCGCCACGAGTCACGCCGCTACCCGGCAACCGGACAGCTCGTTCGTGCAGTCTGTCGTCGCGGAAGCCACTAACTACCCGTTGGTGGCGTGCGTCAATCTGCTCCATGTACTCAACTTCCCGCTGAGAGAACGCTCCTTCAGAACGCTTCTTGTACACCTGTTGCTTGAGCATGTTGTACTCTGGAGACATGGGTGCAACATCAGACATGATGGCGTAACGATGGATGAGCGGGTAGGCTTCGGGGTCCATGCCGCGTAGCTCAGGATGCAGGGCGCCGTAGCCTGCTCCAGGCAGGCGGGCCTCACCCCACTCCACGGAACGGTACGGGTCTCCCCAGTGGAACTTGTCTGGCAGCCAGCTCGGCATATTGTTTGCGAGCGGATTCACTCGTTCGATCTCACTCCTGTACCTCGGGAGGATTCGTCGAACAAACTCGTTAGTGAATAGCGCTCCACCCATCTGGCCTTCCCAGAATTTTACGCGCGCGCTACTCATCAGCGAAGCGTCAGCAAGCATGGGGTTGTCGCTACCCCAGACATCTTCTCCGGTAATGGACTGTTGAATGACGTTCTTGGCCCAACCAGTCATACCTTCTAGTTCTCTGAACTGGTAGGAGAGATAGGAGGCCTGAGCCCCTAGACCATACGGGTCTTGGGGGATACCATGGTGGGCGCCCAGCGCCATAGCTGGCTCTCTGCGACTGCCCTGGTAGACGGAAGCGTACTCCAAAGAGCCACCTTCGCCAGGACGAATCCATTCACCAGCGTGCATTACTCGTGCAGGCTTGATTAGCTTGCCGATGGTGCTTCCCAGCACTCCACCAATGATTGGAACATCAGCAAACGCTGCGCTGCTCATTGGGTATGGGCGATTCCAGTACTGGCTCTCTTCTAGCTGGTACGTGAAGTTCTTCCTGAAGAACTTCCCGATAGGCGAGATAGCATCTTCGTCAGGTCCCCAGATACCAGCTTCACGAGAACGATTCATCATCAGATGATACTGGTGTGGGCGATAGTATTCGTCGTCGCCACCTTCGAATGGAGTACCTCCAGCTTCCCACCATCTGCTCTTCTTTACGGCAATGAGCTTCTTGCCAGAGTAGGTATCTCGAAGATCGTCAGAAGTGGCCTTGGAGCCAAGGAGTCCGCCAGTCAGCAATCCGTGCGCAGCGAACGCAGCAGCACCAATAGATCCCCAGCGCCCCCAGCGCCCAACGCCTGTAGGAATATTGATTCCTCCCTTTGCACTGCGGACTGCACCGAAGCCCATGTCCTGGATGCGCTGACGCATAGCTTTGTCTACGCTCAGGTCTGCGCCAAAGAAGCTGTAATAAGCTTGCGAGAAGGCACCTCGAACTTCACGCTGGACGCTGTCTACGAGATTGTTGCCAGCATACCTGTTTGAGATCTGTTGCAGACGACGCTCAAGGGCGTCGTTGAGAGGGTTGGCTTTAGCATACTTTTCAATATCACGTTCCGCTCCATACCACTGAGAGTTCATGTTGCGGAAGAATCCAATGCTATCTCCTTTGGCTGAGAACTCTGCATGCAGATCTCTCACGAGTCCAGCACGCTCCCGAAGCGTCGAGTGAGGGCGCCCTCCGACACCCAGGTCAGATACTCGCTCCCAGAAACGACGTCGCACCCCCTGCGTGACCCTCCCCACCTGCTTTGCTGCCGCAGAATCAATGCCAACAAGACCCAGTCGCTCATGCTGGCTTTGAAGCAGCATTTGCGCTACAGTGCCCCGCCCGCCCGGCATTTGGACGGAAGCAGCGCCCAGGGCCCCTGCAGCGAACAGAGCACCAGTCTCCCAATCGGTAACTCCCGGAGCAAACCCCTCAAGGGTTCTGCGCAGGTAGTTGAATGGGTTTAGAGCATTAGCGCGAGCAATGTCAAGGTTTACCGCAGTGGTTGCAAGGCCAGGGAACACACCTTGGTCAAACCCAGGCATAACCATTTGGCCAAAGAACGATGCAACACCAGCCATGGCAGCAGCCCTGGGGCTGGTACCCAGCTTACCTAGACCGTAAGCAAGTCCTCCGCTGACTAGTCCGCTAGCTGCCATTTCACCAGGAAGGCTAAAGTTCCTGCGCATCCAGTCCGTTTGCTGGACTCCCATGTAGATACCACCAGCAGCAGCAGCTCGGCCACCAAAGCGAGCTAGCATTGCGCTGGCAGGACCTGATCGTACTCCAGGCTGAACGCCAAGGATCTTCTGGAATGCTTTTCCTCCCTTGTCACCCAGGAATTGCTCGGACACTCCAGAGACTAGTCGATTGAATCGATCCATCTCGAAAGCTGCGATACCGCGAACGAAGTTCGTTCTGCGACCCAAATCAGCTACGCTTTGAATAGCCCCACTCATGGAAGGCATAAACATGAATGGCGCCTGCTGGCGCTTCATGCGCTGGCCAACAGGATCCCATACATCACCCACGAGGAGGTCCTTGTGGTTAAACTCCTTGCCACCAGGAAGAGTCCTGCTGCCCATATCGGCAGCATCAAGCATACCGGCAGCAATACGATTCATTCCCCGCTCTTGAGTGAGCGGGTTCACGATCTCATGGCCCATTGCCACGAGAGAGGCGTCACGAGTAAGTAGGTGTCGAGTGCCTCCTGTCCACTGCCCTGTCTTTGGATCCAGCTTGCCGCCTACAACAGAATGTAGCTCTCCGCTAGTTCTTGTGCCTTTTTGTGTCCAAACAACAGCATCGGCTGCCGCTTCACCTACTTTCATTCCGGGCTCAATACCAGCTGCACGCAGCTCTGCAGCGCTCTTACCAGTAGTGTACTTTAGCCACTCGTAAGTGCTTTCACTCTTGAGAAAATCTCGACTCCAGGTAGTGACCCCTTCAAGACCTTCGTTGCCAGTCTTATACTTAAGCGAGGTGAAAGGGCTAGCTAGTTCGGGTACACGGAAGGTATTGAAGAGCTGGAAAGGCGAAAGGTTTCCTGCTGTCCGGCTAATAGCAGCAATGTAGTCAATCGGGCGAACGCCATCTGCAAGCGTCCTGGTGGCACCGTAGAGGCCAAGCGTACCAAGACCAGCGGCGACGCCTAGGGACGTCGCCTGACTACTAGCTGAATGGTACGGTGTTGCTTCTTGGTCGTTCCAAGTAACACCGCCAAAGGACCTGCCTGGCATCAGCGCCTCCTACGACGACTCTTCCTTTGCTCAATGTCTGCATCCATTCTATCAAGACGCCTAGCTTGAGCGGTAGTGATCTTCTGTTGCTTTTGGGCTCGCTTCTTAAGGTCGGATGGATGCATATCCAAAGCGTGCTGCTGGACGCCGACATCCTTCTGACTGAACTCGCGATTCTCAGCAGCAAAATCTACCGGCCCTTTTTTCGCTGCTTTAGCAGCTTCGACAGGAGTCATGATTTTGCTAGTGTCAATCGGCTGATATTCAGACCTGTTCATGAGCAAGGCTTCTGCCATGACAAAGGTGCGAAGGAGTTTAGCTCTAGTCCAGGTTTCAAAAACATCCGGAGTATAGGAGCTGAAAGCCATGAGCACAATGCGCTTCATGACCTCTGTCACTGAGGTGTCGGCGTAAGCAGCACGTGCCGCCTCGATTTCCTGTCGCTCTTCACCCGCAGAGTCGCCACTAAGATACATGATGAGCTCGCCAATACTTAGGAACGTGCCGGCAGGCAAGTTCCCATTAATTGCGCGAGCATCACCAACATAGCAACGATCAAACACTTCACTGTGAATCTGCATAGACCCAAAGACACCTTGGTCTCTCAAAGAAGAGAAGACTTGGTATTCCTTGAGTGTCAGCAGACGCCACGTAAATGAAATGCCATCGGGCAGAGTCGTAACAAAAAGACCATCGCTCTCAATCAGGAGATCGATATCCACGACCCCTCCAGATCAGAGCTGAGCAGTCAAAACCATCGCCTGCTGTGGGGTCAGGTGGTAGCTGTGAAGCATGACGGAATTGTACAGGGTTGGGATCACACCTGCGCGACTGTTGTACCAGAACTTAACATCGAGCTTAGGCCACAGGACGCATGCCTTTAGCACTTGCTCAGTCATGTACTCTTCTGGATCCTTGGCCATGCCTTCAATCTGAGATTGCTTAATTGTTGCGGCTTGAATACCTTGGAAGTGCTTGCGACGCAGGTACGTAAAGACATAGACATCTCCTTCACCCAGGGCCATGACCTGAACCCCACCAGCTCCGTACTCTGCCTTCCATGCAGCGATTTGTGCCTCAGAGGGTGCGCCGTCAGACTTCTTTAGAAGTTCAAGTACTTGCTCCTCAATAGACATCTCAGCCTGCTCTTCTACAGGCTCTGGTGCTTCAGCAATAGCTGCTTGAGCTTCTGCTGCTCGGCGAGCTTGCTGCTCGGCGAGCTTCTTGTCTAGTTCTGCATTGATAGCATCAAGGTTGTTGGGTGCGGGCACTGCTGCCTCCGGGGCTTCGTCAATCATGATTGCGTGTTCCATCTGCCCCTTGACTTGTTGAGGGATGGTAATATCTTCTAGCTCGGGGTTGGCTAGCTCAACGCCCTTGGCTTCTGCTTGCTCAACAATCTCTTCGTTGAGTGCGCCAACGTTTGCTAGGATGTCGTCTGCTGATGGGCCAGCAGACTTTAGTGCCTGCAACTGTCGGGGGTTGAGGCTGGGGATCTCGTCACTCTTTACTCTACCTGCCATTTAAGGCTCCTTAATTTGATTCAACAGCAAATACTGTTGCCTCATCGCTGAGGGCTTCAACCGTACTTTCTTTGTACGGGTTCCTTCTTGAGAAGACGTCGCGAGCGAAAAATGGGTATGCTTCGACGATTACTTCTTCATCAATCTTAATCACGGAAGACCTGCCTGTAAAATGAACATCTACTAGCAGTAGTCCCGTTTTACCTGCTGGTCTCATCGCATCTTGCGCTCCGAAAGTAGCAGCAATATTGATTCCACCGTGGAGGTCGTGAGGGTTTCTCGTAAGATTCAAGTGCCGCCCTGGATTCGCAAGAGTTTCACTAGCCCAATACTGAAGCTTCATGTCTTCGATGAAGGCAGCGGCTGCGGCATCATGCTGGGACAATGCAGCAAAGTCTGTAAGCTGCCCATTGGCGCCAATAGGCGCTGGGTCGACAGGTGTCTCAGAGAGCGTCTGCCCAAGGCCGCGCTGCACAGCTCGAAACAAATAGTCCTGGTGAATGTAATTGATCAACAAAGTACCCCTTACAATCACTTGGCCCGCAGCCACAGCATCATAGTGGCGACTGCTGTACCCGTAAATAGGGATCTTGGTGTCGTCGACTTGGTATTGCAAACCGGCTGCCTCCAGAAGGGGCAGCCCCTCGATAGAAACAACAACATTGGCGCCACAAAAGTACTCGAATCCGTACATACTCATAGCTCGTCAGTTCCAAAGAAATTTACAATTGTAGGCTCAAGACCGACTGCGCGCGCCAAACCTTCTTCGAGAGTTGTTAGCGGCGACTCTTTGCTGACGGCTCCGACATTGTCGTAGAACAGGTCCCTCATGAGCGCATCGTGTTCTGTCAAATCCACCACGGGCGTGGGAGGGGGGACCGTGGCGTCGGCGTCGGCAGAGAAGTAGGACAGTGGCTTGTAGTCATGGGCGATGAAGGAGAAGGTGATCTCGGTTACGATATCCTGTACGGAAGTGACGTGGCCTTCATCTAGGAACTCCATGCCAACAATCATTGCTCCGGCACCCTCGGCATGCTCTGCAATGCTGCTTAGTGCAGGATCGCTGTTGTAGTCTCTGAACGGTGGGCCACCCTCGGACACGAACTGCAACGCCACATTGAAAGGCGGAAGCAACGTAGATAGTCGGTTGTTGTAGGAGTAGTTATTGAACAGCGTTCCTACGCCAATTCGATGGCGATCCAAGGACCAGCCTGGAGTTGGTTCACGATAACCCCCCGCAATAAAAGCTTCGTTGTACTGATCATGAAGTGCCCTGAGTGGGTGGTCGTTGATGACCGTCATGATCAAGGATCCAGCAATAGTCCTGACGCCACGCGATAGCCCTCTAATACCTCTGTGGCCTAGCGCACGCGCCTGACCCTTGGCCTCATGTACTGAAACACTAAGAGTATGAACTGACTCTAGCGGACGGATGAGGTGCGGGGTTTGCTGAAACCAAACCAAAACCTTAGCATCAGCACCAGAGAAGGAATACTTGTACTGTCTGCCAGTCGAAGGATTGACCGGCTGCTTTTCAAAGATGCCCATGCGCACCCCTCGTGAATGAAAGTGGCCAGGCCTCCCCGAAGAGACCTGGCCACAGTGTAACAGGTAGAGTACTGTTTATGCTATCCGCTTAGGCGGAAGTGAATGCGCTGGTTAGGAAACCGTCCGAACTAACGTCCCAGCTACCAAGCTTCTGCCAAGGCAGAATGGTGCGGCAGACGTAAGTCATCTGGTTCTCGATGACCATGTCATCGATTGAGAATCCAGAGCCTTCGTTGAGGATCTCTACACCGTAGATGCGCATGGAAGCAGCCTGACCATACTCGTTCGCAGCGACGATAACGACGTCGAACGGTGGCAGCTGGTCCACATACCAGGCCTGTGAAGCCTGGTATGCATCAGCCACATTCGTGGGATCGAATGTGAAGGATGGGTCGAGTGACGACAGATCATTGTCTGTTGCGTCATTCAAATCCGAGATGTTCGGATAGATCTCATCCTTGTCAGCGATAAAGGTCATATCGCTGAATGGCTGTCCAAAGAGGACATGCTGATCTAGCATCAAGGTGATGATGGTACCGGCGATACCACGCTTGCCACGAGAGAACGAAAGAGGATCTACGCTTCCCATCACATAGATGGGTGCCTTCTCACGCTGAACAGCGTAAGAAATAGCCTGTAGTTGCCCAATCGATTCGCCTCCGATGACTGCACGGATATCCACACCGGAAAAGCTAGTGTAGGTACGACTAAGTTCTAGTGATGTTGACATTGATTACTCCTTTTGCTCGAATCAGAGTTCGGACTCGTCCGCAGCAAGGCTTGTTTCAACAGTGATGGATTCAATGCTGAAGGGTGGGATCATGCGGAGCTTGATCTTGAGACGTCCCATGATCTTGTCCTCACGACTGTATTCGATCCTGGCCTTTGCACCTTGGTGCATGCCGCTGCCCTGCTCAGATACGATGAACGCATCAATTGCAGACTGCAGTGAAGCTAGGCGCTGAGCGCTGAAGTCCTTACCAATGTAAGGCCTAGCCAGGTTTCGGATGCCGGCTAGCATACGATTCACACAGCGAATCGTAGACAGACGGGTGTAGTCGGAATCTGGGTGAGCCGCAGTCTTTGCAGTGGTCAGAATCAAAGTACCAGAAGTATCATCACGGCGAATGCCGATGATGCGCTGACCTGCAAGGTCATTGATCTGAGTGCTGTGAACTCTGGTTGGAGACTGAGTCTTCTTCAGGATTCCGTTGATACCGATTGGCTCTTCGTTTTCTGGCATAGTTGCCACCTTTCCGAAGTAGGTGCCTGGGATTGCGCCACGGTAACTACTACCACCGTCGTACGCGTTCTTCAGGATGGGCCAATCGTAGCTGACAAACACATGCTTACCGATATCAACGGCCTTACCGCCTGCATCAGTAGCTTCGTCTGCATCGCTAATGCCGTAGGGCCAGTCAGTACCATTTGGGAGACTTGCTCCATTGGTAAGAATGAGACCACCGTATGCGTAACCGTCAGTGGAGTTTCCACCATCGACTTCAGCAGAACGATAACCATCACTGGTCTTCGAGAAACCAGCAATCAGCTTGTGTCCCAGAACACCACTTCCGTTGTCGGAGGGGCTGTCGATGTACACGTCAGTGCCGTCGTCGGTCAGGGTTGGCGCAACACCAATCCAGTCAGCGATCTTGGAGCGACTGTAACCTTCTGTTGGAGCCTTGAAACTCAGGGATCCAACCATAGTGCTCCAGTTCGTAGAAGCAACATAGCAGAAGGTAGCGAGCTGGTGAGCAAAGTTAACTTCGCGAAGCTCGACATCTGCACCAGCAGTCCAGAGAGTGCTAACGGCAGTAGGAATAGTCTCACCAGTTAGGTCCTGGTGAGTTAGGACCGCACCACCGCCACCACCAGCGAGGTTGGTCTTGGCAAGAGCAGTAGCGACAGTAGCGGAGGCACTGGAGCTTTCACCCAGAAGAGCGCTAACTAGCACGCCGCTGCGAAGAGTCTTGGCAGCAAAGTCGATAGCGAGCTGTGTCTCGATATCTCCAAGAGTATCAGCAGTGCCGTCGACTTCAATCCAGATGTCGATACCGTGATCGGTCTCAGTGATTTCAACGTCAACACCACCAGAACCAGTAGTGACGATTTCAACGGTTACACCGTTTCCGCCCTTACCAACCTTGGATGCTGTGATGACCAAGTCAGTCTGAATAGCAAGCGATGCTGCTGTGTCAGTTCCGTCGAAGTAATCCTCGACATCGGTCATGTAGTTGAAGACTCTACCCTTGTAGCGGTACTCCCAGCTGAAGCCTAGAGCGTCTTCGGCAGAAGCTGCTTCGGGTACACCCTTCCAGTAGTAACCGTATTGCTCAGCGTCGGTGCTACCTGTTCCTGCTGCATCGAAGTTGGTGTCGTCAGTGACGTTCGCATCGTCAACATAGACGTCCGTGGGAACGACCATATCGGCGTCACGGTAGTCTAGCAGGTGGTATGTAGCGTTGAGCGCAGCGTAGCGCTCGGCGCGGCTGACAGTGATGCCGTCAGTACCTTCGGTATCCACAACAGAAAGAGCTGTTGCAGTGCCGTCAGCAGTGAAGTCACTAGTTCCTACAGTGTCTAGTGCATCTGCAGATGGGATGTCATCCTTGTCGAAGAGGGAGAACAGGTCGATGCCTGAGTCCTCAACCGTAACGATTCCTTCATCTAGGATGAGAGTCTCGTCAGAGTCGTATACCCACTCTTCGTCTGTTAGGTCATAGACCATGTATCGATTGCTGGAGCCGTCGTTCTCAATGAAGAGAGCGTAGCGTCCAAGAATGTCGTCATCGCGATAGCTTGGAGTGACAGTCAGAGTGTTGGAATCAGAATCAGTGAAGACCCAGTTTCCTTCCTGACCACCACTTCGGATGATCGCAAGGTTGTCGGCGCCCTGAGCAACACACTCATGGACGGCACGCAGTACTTCAGTACCGGATCCAAACTCCTTCTCAGCGACAGCAATGTTTGATACATTGTAGATCTCGTTAGTCAGACCAGACGATGCTGGGCCAACCACAAGAATCTTGGGCTGAGAGGATGCGCTTGGAATCTTAAACGCGCCATCTAGATATGTTGCCTTGACACCTGGAATGTTCTCGTAAGGCATTTGGGGGACCTCCTATTAGAAACCCTTATTCAGCTCGTCGGAAGGTAGACTTCCGATTTCAAAAGTGATGTGCTTGATTACAGGATCTGCTACAACTCGGAAGTCATAGAGCCTGACAAAAAACTGGAGCGGTCGGACATACAGCCCTTGACCACCAGTCGTAGTATACCAGTCGTTGATGCGCTTCTTAAAGTAGAAGCGGTCTGCGCCTTGGACTTTAACAGCCCATGCGTGAGAAGCGAAGAGATTCTCTAGCCATAGCGCACGACGATTAGCTAGTCGTGCGCTCTTAGACCAGCACTGAAATTCAATGATGTGGTCAAGTGGTCGGGCCTGAACTTCAACCCACTTATTGGGGTATTTGGGAGAGCGAAGCTTGTAGTAGTAACGGAAGCCCATTTGAGGCCTACCTGTGGCAGTAGAGTTCATCTTCGCAGGCTCTCTACTAATCAGCTTCCAGGCCACCACCTCATCGCCAAAGCGGGTGAAGTCCTCGGCAGGATACTCTTCAATCAAAGAGACCCTCTCGCCCTCTACAGTTCCTTCTCTCTCTTGAGCATCGTCCAGAAGTTCGCCTGCCACTTCAATGAAACGGGGCAAAGTCATAGTCTGGCAATTACTGAGGAAGCGCGTCGGGTCGAATGTGAAAGGACTCTTGATCTTGGTCGGCTTCTCGTAATCAGGATCTGAATCTACAGTGCTGCCCTTATAGCTATCCATTACCTCAATAGTCATGAAGCCGTCGTCATCCAGAAGTTCCTGTCTGACTTGTTCGATGATCTGACTTGTTGTGCTATTCAGGCTCATTGTGGATTGTCCGATCTAAGCGCATCCTTCTCTCTGCAGAAGGCAGCAATGAATTCGAGCCGCCCATTGTCTGCTCTGCGCTTCTGAAGAGTCTGCGGCTTGTAGATTGCTTCTCGAACATATGGTAGCTCGACGTCGCCATCGTCATCAAGCTTGAGTTCGATAATCTTGTCGCCGTAAAGGATTGTAGTGTCGTAGCGAAAGAAGAAGATTTTGTAATCTACGCGCACCATACCGGGAGCCATAGTGACATAACGGCGCACCATGCCATTATCAGCTCCAGCAAACATACTGAACCCCCAGACATAGTTCTCATCCCAGAGATAGCCTTCACCCAGGCAGTAGCTGCAGTCAGGGTCAGGCTCGCGAGTGCTCTGGCCCGATTGGCATTCGCACTCTGTTGGATAGCCGTCACTGTCCCGACGCATGTTTCGGAGCAACAACATCTTGCCGTGCTTTGGCCCGTTGGGAGTGCCAAACAGAATCTCGTCCATTTCCGCACGCAGGTCTAGCTCAGCACCATCGGTGCTAGGCGCAGCAGCAGCAGGCCTGCGTCCAGGCTTAGACCCAAACAGGCCGGGACGACGAGATGACATCATCTACCTCCGCGACGTCGATCATCAAAGCCGAAGCGTCCACGACGACGGCCAGCCTGACGAACCTTTCTGTTAGAACTAGGTTGTGGGTAGCGAGTCGTTTCTGGGCTATCCCACAGGCGACCAGTAAGTCGCCTGTCTGGATCAAGCCAGCCCTTAACAGCCATGGTCGGTGACAACCCTTGTCCGGGCACAATGTTTCCGCCGGCGTTAACCACCCTCCACCACTCTTGACGCTGCTCGCGTACCCAGTCGTAGATTTCATCTGGGATAGCAGTAACAGGTGCGCCGTCAGCGATACTGAGGTCTCCCAAGGACTTCTTCTTGCCAGCGGAGTAGCCAGCTTCCTTGCCCTGCCCTGGAATCATCAGGCAGCGCCACACGGCATCGAACACAACGAACTTAGTGCGAGCCAGCTGGATGTTTCCATAGCCAGCTGGAGAGTCTCCCTGAATGAAGTTGGCCTCCTTACTGGCTAGGTGAGCCATAAGGGCTAGAGTGTCATCAGGGATGTAGTCAATCCACCGCCCCATCTCCAGCCGAATCAGATCAGGAGAAGCGTAGAGCGGAGAGTAAGTCGTAGTGTAGTAAAGGTCGGTCGCCGGCAAGAACTCATCACCATCATCATTTGTGATGGTGGCAGCCAGCTCGATGACAACCATTGTGTTGGGTCCAAGATTCTGACTGCGAGATGTGAAGCCGGTAGTTACCGCGAAATCAAAGTACTGATAGTCGTCAGTGGAATTGATTGTCCCGACCCACAGGTCGTGCCAGCTTCCAGCATCACCACCAGCTGGAACAGTGTAGCTATAAGTGTAGTAACCAGTGCTAAGGCGCGTGGCGGTCAGTGGGCCCGCCAGCGCAGTAGTGTACACCTGGGCTTCAGCTTCAGCTAGAATCGTAGAAGTGTCGACATCTTCGTCATAGATGTAGATACTGGGTTCAGTATCTAGGTCAGTCAGGCACCCATCCGCGTCAGTAAAGACCGCGCGCAGAACAAGCTCGTTGCCAGCTAGTGCGGCACCTCTATTTGAAACAGCCATGATCTACCTCAGTATCGAATGGTCAGGGTGTCGTCAGTGAGTGACAGACTCTTCTCTAGCTCATAGGGTGCCCAGGTGTTACCGTAGTGACCCTCAACTGGGTAGGCCCAAAGCTTAACGGAATCATCAGTGATAGTTCCGGACGCTACATCGTCGGTGAATACGATGGTGATGATTCGCTTGTCTGGGTCAACATTGTAGCTAGCGTTCAGCGGATCCATGTAGTCCACGTCGAAGGGGTCGGCATTAGTCGGCAGAACTGTCGCAGGCGCTGAGCTTGTAGCGGGTGTGCTTGGACTGCTGGGCGCAGCCGTGTAGCTGCCATCGTTAGTAGTGAACGCAACCGACGAGCTAGTTGTCATTCTCGTCAAGGTCTCTACATTGGCGGTCCACAGGTCATCGACAGCAAAGCTGCTGCCAGTAAACCTGATCTGGACGCCCTTGCCTACATTGCGGTAGCGCCTGTTGGTGATGCGATCGATAGTGGCTGCTGGCTCGCCATCAGAATCCCACCACCACTTGTAGTCAGCTGTCCCAATGTTTCCACCAGTAGTGATCTTCACATTGAGTGTGTCGTCACCTACCCCGTCGTCGATGTAGGGGCCGTACAGGACCAAGTCTCCAGACCCGGTGTTGCCGGCGTCTGCTTCTGTATCAAACACGGTTCTGGAAGCAGCACCGCTGTCGGTGCTGTCAGGGTCTCCGTTGATATACAGGGTGTACTCTGTGTCTGCAGCCAGTGTGGCAGCAAACTCAGGGTCGATAGTGATCTTAACCAAAGCTCCATAGTTGTTAGAGCTTTCGTCAGCTTCACTCGTGATTGTGACAGGACTAGTGACTTCTGCGTAGGTCACGGTGTCTGTAGTGTCCCAGTACACAATCTCAAACTTCAGAGGCACATAGCCCTTGAAGCCAGGGGAAGAAAGGAAGTACGGGTTGTTGCCCGTATCCTCATCAATCCACATAGCTGAGTCCGGACCAGATGTCTGGTCTGACTCAGAAGCAAACAAGACGATGGAGTCCTTAATGGACTTCTCGTCGACACCGATATCGAACCACACCTTCAGGGTCTCACCAACTGGAATGCCAGTGTCACCGTCGGCTGGATAAACTCTCTGAATAGTTGGCGCGGCCATTTATCAGTCTCCCTTGATTTGCTTTAGGGTGTCAGTATCAACTCCAAGATCTTCTTGGATGCCCATGGAGCCGACAACGATAGTCTTCTCCTCGTCCAATTCGATTGTGGTGGTAGAGTCTACTGCTTCTTGAACCACCACGGTTTCGCCCAGCAGGGTAGTGACAGCAAAGTCTGGGTTGAACTTCTGCATGGATACATCTCGCACCATGTCTTTTCGCTCTTCGCGCTTAAGCGCCTTGCCTACTAGATCCCAATCCTCTACTTCCTTCTTAAACCAAGACATACGTTCTCCTTTGTCTATTCTACACGACTGTAAGCACGAAGGGGAGTCCCCGTAAGAGGACTCCCCAGGAAAGGTGCTCAAGCCCTATTCAGGACTTAGAGGACGGTATCAGTAGCACCAATCTCACTATCAACATCCATGGTCTGAGCACTAACAGTGCCATCCCAGTAGTTGCGAGCAAGCTTGACGTTCTTCATGACTCCGACACCCTGGCCCTCGTGTGCAACGGCGAAACCGTAACGCTCACGAAGCTTGACCTTAACGACATCGACGTTCTCGTCGCGCCACTCGACCTGAGTCAGGTCTTCGTCAACGAGGTGGAAGCCAACGTTGCCGGAGCTGAGCAGGTAGATGTCGCCGAGCTGAGAGCTAGCGTCGAAAGGAACAAGGGGGCTAACCATGACACGGAAGGGCCATGGGAAGTATGCAGGGGGTAGGTTGCCTACGGCAGTCATGCCATGCTCGCGACCAGCGATACCGGTTGCAGTTTCACCTGCAGCGTTACCAGAAGCGTTGAGCTTGTTACCGAGGGATGGACCCTGGGCACCCATTGAACCGTTGGACCATGGGTCCAGTGGTCCAGCCTGACCGGACCAGCGCTCGAAGTACGAGCCACCGCCGTGGGCGAGGAGCATGTTGCGTAGGACTGGGTCCTGTAGGAACTGATAGAAGAAGAGTGGGTTGAGTAGCAGTACGTCTGGCTGGAAGCCTTCCTCAGCCATGTGTGCCATAGCCTTAAAGAGGTCGTCAGTAGTCAGAGAACCGTTTGCCTGCATGTCCAGTCCGCGTCCAGTGGTTACACCGAACATGGAAGTGGTGGGGCTGCTGTTGTTGTACAGCTCGGTACCCAAGGAACGCAGGAAGCTAACAGCCTTCTGCTCCTTGTGGCGCACGAGCGCAGCGCCCATTAGGCGAAGGTTCATTGCCATGATGTCCCAAGTGCTGTAGCGCAGCGCTTCGTCAGTGAAGCTGGCTGCGAGACCGGACTTGCCGATCCATGCAGTCTGCAGCGCACCGCCGAGCTGGAACATTACCTCAGGGTAAGTACCGTGCTCAGGGATGTCCTGTGCGTATACCGCACCGACTGCTCCTGCGAGCACCTGAGTGCTGAGACCCTTGGCCTGGACTCTGTTAAAGAGTCCAGTGATGACCATGAGTGGCTCAACTGGCTCACGAATTAGTACTTCCATAGAGGACTGTAGGAGTGGACGAATATCTGGCGCTGCAACAACGTCAGTGTGTCGGGGTGACAGGTACTTGTACATGTCTTCCCACTCCATCTCAACGCCTTCATCTTCGTTTCGGCCCTGATTGCGGAAGAGGTCGGCTACATAACGAGTAGCTGCCTTCGGTGTCGAAGGTAGGTCTACTGCGTTGCCGTCTCGTAGTGTGAACTTCATTTTGTTCTCCTTCTCAGCGTACGACGAGGTTGATGATGGCGATCTGATCTGCAACTTCTTCTGAAGTCGCGAGAGTGATTAGGTCGCTGTAACCACTGGTTGCACTACCAGGCATCTTAGATACCGCAGTCATTCCAGTGAGGTTAAAGGCAGTCTTTACCTTGTCTAGCAGGTCCTTAGGCTCGGCATCGATCTTGTGAAGACGTGCGATCCATTCGGTGTTGCTAGTACCAAGAGCATCCTGTGACGATGCCATAACAACAAAGTTGCTAGATGCGTCGAAGCTTAGGAAGTCACCTGGCTTGCCTTCACCGTCGAAGAAGACGTAACGATCAGAGCTGGCACCAGTGGTGGCAGAAACCTCGTAGTAGTAGTAACTAAAGGTTGGGTCGTTGTTGTCTGCGACGAGAGTGTCGTAGGTGTCACTGTGAGTGAACAGAATTCCTACGTCGGCGTCTAGGTACCAGTCACCCTCAGAGCTGATGCCGGCGAGAGAGGACTTCTCAGTTGTGAGAACTCCGCTGACGTCGCAGCTGATTGGGGTACGGGAAGTGTTCTTGGCAACTGGGCGCTCTGCAAGAGCCCAGGCAGTCACGGACATGCCGTCGACAACAGCCGCGTAGCGGGAGAGGTCGTCAAGCGCAGTCTCGTTCCAGATCTCACCAGCTACAGGAAAGTCGCCATCTGCAGAAGCTGCAGCGGTTTCAGTCACGGCGCTGACGTCGAAGGAGTCAGAGCTAGTGTCCTGGGTGGTGCGATGCGGAACCTTCATTTGCAGTTCGGTGAGGAACTGGATGAGGTGCTGCTTGCTGTAGTTGTTGAACTTCTGGTCGCCATCTTCGGGGCGGCCGGACCAAACATAGATGTCGTAAGCGGAAACGCCAACAGGCTTGCTGATGAAGGATTCGATTACTTCTTGAATGTCTGTGTCAGTAGCAGGTGGAACCGAGCCAGAAGTAGTGTCTACAACTGCGTCGATGAAACCGCGCTCAACAATAGCTTCAGCTACTTCGAGGCCAGTGTAAGTGGCGCCCGCAGAGCTGGCGACTGCAACGCCAGTCACGAGGTCAATGACCTGCTGGTCGTAGTCGTCGGAGGTGTAGGTCAGAACAGCGGCAGTTGAGGCAGCAGTGTCGACAAGAGCGGCGCGCAGACCGGCAGGTACGAGGTACCCTTCGGAATCGAAAGACACAATCTTGCCACTGGAGATTACGAAGTAATCTGTTCCAGCGCCAATATTGGACTTGCTGAAGACGATTGGGAGCCAGGGAGCTGGCTTCCACTCGCCTGACGGCGCGCTAACATCACGCTGAACGGTAACGCTCGGTGTGATGCTGTCGAATACGTCCTCACGTACGCGGTGCTGAGCAGAAAATCTAGTGACAGCCATTATTCATTCTCCTGAATGTAAGGTGTAATGTCAAAACTTCTGGAAAGGTGGCCAACTGCAATCTTCCTACGCAAGTAGTGGTTTGCGGAGGCTTCACCCTTCGAATCTCTCAGTTCCTTGTAAGTAGAAACAATCTTTCGTTCGTAGTCACCAAGCTCTTTAGCGATCGGGGCTAGTGCGTTAGCGCTAGACTCCGAAGGACTGTCGACTGCCTGAATGTCTTCGACGTTTGGAATAGTAACATTGTCTTCGCTGGCGTCCGAACTGTCAAGTTCGCCCAGCTTGATCTTCAGAGAATCTAGCTCATTCTTTAGCTTGGTTGCAAGCTCAAGAGATGCTGCGTAGTCCTTCTGAAGCGACTCCACTGTATCAGCGGAATCACAGGTGCAAGCTGGGGGACAGACGTCTGCCTCAAACTTGTCGAGAGCAGCCACGAAGGCAGCCCTCTCTTCGTCAGAGCACTTCATCTGGTCAGCAACTTTGCGTGCCGCAGCAACATGTGCTGCGTCGACTACTGGGAAGGTACGTTCGGGGCCTACGAAAGCTGAGTCCTCAAGGGCCTCAAGCTTATCAGCCTCAAGCTTATCTTCTCCTAGAGTCGCGTCTAGTGCGATGGAGAGAAGGAACCAGTCGAGACCTGAAAGGTCGACTGCGTCAGTCTCTTCGGCATCAACAAGAGTTTCATCCACAACCGGTGTGTCGGTTACGACTTCCTCTTCTTGCGCGCCATCTGTTTCGGTCTCCTGAGGGGGAGCTGTTAGAAGGTTCTTCAGAGCTTCCACAACGGCCTCATCCTCAAGCATCTCTACGAGAGCTGCCGGGGTCATGACTTCCATGTCTCCTGAATCCTCCGCATCCTTGCTTGGTGTGCGCTTGGAAATGTAATCTGTAGAGCCTTCGCCCTTTCTGTTAAATGAATCCAGCGGACCGTTGATTAGCGAGTCTCGGAATCCCTTGCCCTCGCTAAGCTCATGGATGTCGCCGTGGAATGCAAAAACTGCATCTGGAACTTCTAGCGCATCTTCTTCGCTGTAGCGAAGACGCCAGTCGTACTCTGCGTGAAGAGCATCATGGACGCGCACTAGCCAGCTAATCTCGTAGTGAGACTTGCCTGCAAGAGCATCAACCTGCTCGACAGTCAGAGTGCCATCCCAGAGCCCGCGAATGATATCGCGGGCGTCCATGGCCTTTAGAGCGTCAACGACCTGCTTTACGTCAGCAGTGTCTGCCATGATGTCTCCTGTGTCCACAATGGCGTCAATGAATTGGATGTCTGCACTGTCGACAGTAAAGGCATCGGAAGAAACTTCCGACACGTCAGCAGTGTCGCCAAATTCCATTGACCTGATAAGTGAAATTGAATTGCCTGGCATTGTCGCCACACTACCCTCGTCGCCATAAAAGGCTCCGGTAATGTAGACGCCAGGAAGACCGTCATCTGAAATAGATCCAGGAGTATGCTCGCACACATCTCCTTGAGCCCAGTCAGAGCCACACTGGCCGCAGCAATAGCGGTTGGTGTGTGACCCTGCAGAGAAAGTCATGTAGCGACCGTCGAGGAACTTCTCAATAGCCTCGGGGTCAGAGATGCGAGCCCTTGCTACCAGCTTGCCAATTCCTGGCCAAGCGTCATTTGTGAGCAAGTTGTGCTTCGTCATCGCCTTGTAGATCTTGCGCGGGTCATCGCTTTCTGCGGTGCGCTTGAAATCCATGAAGTCTGACATGGAGTCGAAGAACTTCATTGCCTCGGCGTCGTTAGATACCCACTTGACGTCAATGAAGCGACCGATAGGGTCGCTGTTGCGATCGTGCTGGAGAAGGATGGGCTTGGGGTACGGAGTCGTCCAGGACTCAACGTGGTCCCGTTGGCCACGGGGAGTATACAGTCGGTTGTTCGTGCGACGGAGAGAGCTGGATAGATCAAACGTAATGATCAGCCCCCGTCTTTTGCCCTGCTCGTCGACGGAGTCAGTAGAGCTAAGCAACTTCTGCTTCTCATCCGCATTCATATCTACTACAGCTGAATCCAGTCTGACTTTGTAGACATCTCGAAGTGTAAGACTCATGAAGTTGATCCTCTTAGGCGCCAAGTCATTGTTTCTGCTAGGGCCTCGAAACTGATACTAGTGTTACCTAGTTGGTCCCAGCGCGTCAAGACTTCGTCTCGCCATGATGCAATACTATCAGGGTCAACTTCGAAGTCGCAAGTAACAGTATGCACTACACCAGCATGATCTTCAACTCTTAGGTCTCTGTTAGTCTTCGCGCTAGACCTACTGCCGTGCTGGTTTGCTGGCTTCGCCTTGTTGGCGCTTGTCTTGTTGGCGGCTTCGGCCTTGCCGGCTGAAGCCTGCTTTGTCTTCGCTGCTTCCTTTGATTGCTTCTCTGCAAAATCCTCTTCGTGCTTAATGTCAGCTTTGCTGAGGATGGAGCTGGGGTGGCCAGCCAGTGCCTGTCCGGCAGCAGAGCCGGGCATCAAGGCCTTTACTAGCACCAAGGGCTCCTGAAAGCGCCTGTAGTAAGACTCTTCGAGATCTTCTTCTGTGTAAGGCCTGTCGCCAAGTGCAGCCCGAACTTCCTGCATGGTTCGAAGGTTGCCGTGGAACAGCTGAATCTGCTGGTTCTCGTCAGCGCGGCGCTCATCCTTGTCGATGATACCGAACTTGACACTGACCATCTGGTCGGGGTCCAACGGGTTGTAGCCACCTTCAAGTAGCAGCTCGCTGATAATGAAGAACTCAAGGAACTCCTTCATCACACAAGTCATTGCCTCGATATCCATGAGCATCGCTTTGGACATCGTGGACGCAGTGCTTCTGTTGGCGCTTCCGCCCTCACCCATGTC
>Ga0098055_1000105_pt1 | contig 57927 bp, 86 predicted proteins | sample 17_taG_FD_75107 | JGI IMG/M metagenome (GOLD analysis project Ga0098055, IMG submission 75107) | Marine viral communities from the Subarctic Pacific Ocean - 17_ETSP_OMZ_AT15314 metaG | ecosystem: Environmental > Aquatic > Marine > Oceanic | place: Pacific Ocean | collected 2015-01-18 | reverse complement strand
TCTACTTCTTTTTGTATTCTTTGCAAATCATTTAATAACAAAAACTTTGCTTCTTCATCTGTAATACCTACATCAGATAAGTTTCTACCCACTCCGATTGTTGTTTTATCTGCTGTGCATTGATATGGTTTTAACTCTAATCCTTCATGTAGGATTAACATATCTATTAATTTACCTTTATCTACTCTCATTTTTTAGAATCAACCTTTTTAATTTTATCTAGGCTACGCAAACCACCGATACCCAGCATACCTAATAATAAAGGCATCATCACAGACATATCAGCTTGTGGTATGTTAACACCAAACCCAGCACATATAGGAGAAATAAGATAATTTATAGCTAAAGAAAACCCAGCTATCCAACCAATAAGAGGTCTCCAGCTTGATTGAAACCAGTTACCTTTTGCTTCTTCTGTATTAAGTTTGATTTGTGCTAATGCTAGTTGTTGTGCGTGTTCATCTGCCATTGTAGCTAGTTTATGAGCTAACTCTGCTTTCTTGTCTTTGTCTTGTATAAACTTACCTAGAAGTTTAGTTGCTGGTGCTATAAGTGCTGTAATAGCCATAATACCTCCTAATCGGCACTAAATGTACCTAGACTACTCCATAGAGAACCAGGAACTGTTGTACCATTTTGTTTACCTAATTGTGCCATTGATTGATTAACATTTACAAAAGCACCTTGACCCCAACTTGATACATCCCATTGTGCATTATCCCAAGCAGAACCTTGTTCTCTTGTATATTGTAACATTCTCTCAGAAAATGTACCTGTAGTTATACCTGCTTCTTCAAAGGTTTTTATCCAATCTTCATTATATGTACCATTTGTATCTGAAGCATCTCTGCAACTCTGTTGTTTTAATGATTGTTGGCTCATGGTGTAAATGTCCCCATACTAGAAAAGTTAAAATCATCTTGGTCTGTAGCAAATGCTTGTAAGGCTAGGTTTATATCGGTGTAAGATGTACTTAACTCACCATTAATATAAGCTAACATTCTTTCGTTAAATGTACCTGCTGGTATAGACCTTGCTGCAAATAAAGCTAACCAATCTTCGTTATGTAATGCTGTTGTAGAGGTTACTGCTCTTATAGATGCTTGTCTTGCTTCTGAGTTTGTAGCCATTACTTATCCTTTCTAGGTCTACCCTTTTTTTTAGGCTTACATTCACATAGTTTACCAAACAATCTTTTTTTAATCTTTTGATAAATTTTTTTAATTATATCCATTAAATACTACCCATGTTTTGCTATCTTCTTTCCATATATAACCTTTTCCGTCATCTGGATATGCAACTGGTGCTTCCCATTGACAAGTATCTTCATTCAATGTCCAACTATTCCAAGGCTTTGGAGGTATGAAAGCATCTTTACTAGCATCATATGTATAACCAACACCAGCATAGTTTTTTCTAAAAGGTGTACCACCTAGTTTGTGTTCACCAGCAATAGTATTATAAGATGTTTGTTTATAAGTTATTGTATTTTTATATAAGTTTTGTAAGAAAGTTTGTCCCTTTGCTTCAGTAGATGCGTCACTATCTGCTACTACTATTACTTCTAAGACTAAATTGTTTTCATCTAATTTTGCGAAATGTGCCATTATGCTGTGTATGTCCCTGATGATGTAAATGTGTGATAATAATAACCACCACTTGAAGTTACTGTTCCACCTGATCCTACTTGCGAACCACTTTGATATCTAATTATAACTATGCCAGATCCACCAGACCCACCATTTCCTGATGCACCTGGGGATGAACCACCACCTCCAGCACCACCTCCAGTATTTGCTGAACCATCACCACCTGTGTTGCCTGAAGTTCCACTACCACCAGCACCATTACCTCCACCACCATCAGAAGCATCAGCACCAGATCTTGCATCTCCTCTACCTCCACCACCTCCAGAAGCAAAGTATCCATTATCTCCTGTTGATGTTGCAGTCGCCCAAGATGAATAAGTATTACTACCAGCACCTCCAGCACCTCCATCTTTAGCATCTTGACCTACACCACCAGCACCACCTCCACCAGAACCTCGGTCATTATCTACATAAGAACTTCTTTGAGGAGAACCACCATCATTTCCTTGTCCAGAAGTTCCAGAACCACCAGTACGAGATCCGTTTCGGTTTCCTCCACCTCCTGAACCTCCATCTTTACCAGACTCATGTCCTGATTGTTTACCACCAGCACCACCACCACCTATTGCAGTTTGAGTTGCTACTTCACCACCTGAAAAAACTGAGTTAGAACCATTTGTACCAATAGACGCATTTGCAGCTCCAGCACCTACTGTTACAGTATAATCTGTGCCTGAATTAACTTCTAAACCTGTGGCAGCAAGTAAACCACCTGCTCCTCCACCACCAGATCCCCAACCATTACCACCAGAAGAGTTAGTTCCTCCACCTCCACCAGCAATAACTAATGTATCTATATTATATGCTGCACCTAAAGCAACAGCACCTCCACCAAAACCTAATATATTATATCCAAAACTAGTCATATATTTAGATTAACCTTTAAGTGTCATTTGATGCGTCAGTTGTAAAAAATAATTTTATACCTAATAATCTAGCGTCTCCTGATTGATCATCAGCAGAAACATCTCTCATTACTTGAAAGAATACTTGATCTCCTACTGCTGGTGAACCAGCTATAGTTACAGCTCCACTTTCTGCAGCAACATCTAAATCATTTGATGTACCACTATGTGCTTTAGCAGTTGCAACTACGTTAGTTCCAAATGCTGTGTTGCAAGAGTCATTATCTGAAATTGCTACACCAGATAATCCCCAAGCTACTGTACCTGTGTTTGTTCCTGTAACTGTAAAAAATGCTTGAAAAGTTATTGTTCCTTCATTCCATGATTTAGGAAAAGCTACTGCAAATTGTGCATTTTCATCTGAACTAGCGTCAAAGTCTAATACCTTTATCTCAGGTCCATTACTTAATTCTACTTGAGCTGCTTCTGCACCATTTGTTGTATTAGGGTACATAGACATTGCTGGAACCCATATGGTTTCTTTACCTGGTAATTTTACTGTTTGAAACTCTAAAGCACTTGCTCCTGAGTTTACTGATAAAGATTGATTAGCACTACCTACAGAAGTTAAACCTGTACCACCTTTTGCTACAGTTACTGTTGGTAAACTTGCTACCCCAACAGCACCACCTAAAGTATCTAAAGACACTTCATTAAGATTAGTTCCATCAGCATATGCAAAATACATTTTTGCTTGGTCGGTTACAAAACCAGAACCACTTGCTGTTTTAATTGTTAAGTTTGTAGGGTTAGTTACTGCTGTAACATCAAAGATGTACATTTTTTCTATACTGTCTGGAACAGTTACCACTGTAGCTCCTGATAGGGTAACAGTAGCTACCTTTATAACCATGTTTCTTGCATTAGATATAGTTGCATTTGACATAGCTAAAGCAACAGTTGCTCCACTACTAACACTTACTTGTTCAAAGCCACCTATTGCTTGTTGTACTAAATTTAAATTTGTATTTGTTTTTGTTCCCCATGTACCAGCGTTTTCACCAGTAGCCATGAGTTCCAGTTTTAAATCTGATGAGTATGTTGATGCCATATTTTATTCCTTTATTATGCCGCTGTTGTTATCTCGGTCCACGTTGTTTGTGTACCCGTGTTTATTTCTGACCATGATATTATTATTACACTTCCTACGTTGCTCGTCAATACTACACCTGTTACATCATCTATTAAGCCAGTGCCTGTTACTTCTGTTGGAGCAACTGCTGTTGATGTAAGTGAAACACCCGTTACACTATAAGTAGATATAGGAACAATAGAACCTACTGATCCTGTTAAAGCTACACCAGTTACAGAAGTAGTTCCTGTTATAGATAAAGTTATACTTCCAATTGCACTTGTCGCTGATACTCCAGTTACATCTACTAATGTAAGAGGTGCAATAATTGGTGTACCTATCGATGATGTCATAGCTACACCAGTAACTCCTACAGTTGCATCTCCATCAAAATCAACTGTTCCTAAAGAACTTGTTATAGGTAAACCAGATACTGCTAAAGATACAGAGGTTGTTGTAGTGTTTCCTCCTATAGCAGAAGTTGTCGCTACACCAGTTACAGATATAGTAAAGTCTGCTTTTGCTGTAGCTGTTCCAATAGATGTTGTTCCAACAACACCAGACACTGCTACTGAATAAGCAGCATCCCATGCTCTATTACCCCAAGAGCCACGACCCCAACCACTGTTTATCTCTCCAACAGGAGTAACAGATCCAACTGTACTAGAGACACTTAACCCAGTTGGTGATACTTCAGCTCCTCCTACATTTTGACCCCAGTTAAGTAAACCCCAAGAATTTCTACCCCAACCTAAACCAATTTCTGCATCAATTGTTGGTGTACCTATAGAGGATGTCGTGTTTACTCCAGTTACGGATAAATCTACATTATTTTGTGCTCCCCAATTACCTTCACTCCATGATAGTAAACCCCATGTAGAAGCTGATTCGGTATTAGCTGTGCCACCCATACCAGAATGATTAGAGCAATAGTAATAAAGAACTGGAGCAGAAGATGCAACTACGATAGTTGTTTTAGCACCAGTATCACCTGGTGTGCCACTTGTAGTTACACCAGTAGTGTACTCACTTCCACTATTATGAGTACCATCTGAAGTAGTAGAAAACCTAAGAGGATGTCCACTATTAGAGCTATCAGCTTGATCAAAAACATAAGTACCCCCTTCAGCTAATACAATAGTAGCTTGTTGAGCACCGTCTAAAAAATACTTATTCCCAGAACCTGGATTGGATACTGTAACTGTAATTGTTCTAGTAGTCACCGAACCAAGCTCCTTTTATTTAAGCTATTCTTAAAATAGCATTTGATGCGTCAGCAGTTGGAAACTGTATTGTAAATGTACCTGAAGTAGCTGTTTTATCTCCACCAAAATCTAAAACTGCAACTGCTGGATCACCAGAAGCTGTGTCGTTATAAATTAAAGCACCTCTTGCTGTAAGTGTAACACCTACAAAAGATAAATCAGCAAAATCACAAACAGCAGTATCTGTACTTAAAGCTGGAGTTGTAGATACTAAAGCTTTACCACCTGAACTGTAACCACTTGATGAAACTTGGTTATCTGTTGTAAATGATGTTGTAGATTTACCAAGAGTTGCACTTGATGTGTACATAGCTAATTTAAAACTATTTCCACCGTTTGTAAAATTATGCACGCCTTTTAAAACATCTGTTTTAAATACGTTACATACCACACTTGTTGTTATTGCCATATTTTACTCCTTTAAAGTTAAGGTGATTGAGAAGGTAATGGCATTCTCAACACCCCGTTATCATATTCATCACGTCTACGTCTACCCATCTGTGCCATCATAAACGTCTGTATCTCTTCAGTATACTTTGTTTGATAGAGTTTGTACATATCCATAGGACCTTTTAAATAACTGAAACACTCTACTAACACACCGTATAAAAGTAAATTTTCTTGATGCTTTGATAAAAAAGTATCTGTAGTTGTAGTAAAATGCTCTGGGTCTTTAATATAGTTTAATTGTATTTCATAAGCTTGATCAGGCACTGGTGCAAAAACAATATTTTTATCATCCCAGTTAGCAAAATATTTTGGTAAACCTGTTGCATCTGTAGGGTTGAATTCAGCCATAAAAGAAGTATCTCTTTTTTCTAAAAAATCTCTAGTACTACTACTTATTACTTGAACAGAACGTATAATTATACAATCATCTGGAACATTTAAAATTCTTTGAGTTCCTGTAACACCAGTAACATATTTTCTTATATCATCATAATCAACTTTACCTGCTATATCTAATTCAGTGTTTCTTATAAACTGATCTAATAAGGTATCTGTTAAAACATTAGAATCTACTTCTGTGTAAGCTCTAATTTGTGTTAAAAAATTTGCGTGGGTTATACTCATGATATTACTATGGTTACTCCTCCTACCGCAGAAGATACTTCGACTGCTGTAAGTTTATGTCCTAAAATATCATTACTTTGTTCTACTGTCATACTTGCTCCACCAGTTATGCCGCTATCGCCAACCTCAGCAAAAAACCCATTGCTTATATATAGGAGAAATTCTTTATTAGGATTTTTATGTTGAGGTCTAGCGTTAGCTAAAGCCACTGGATCTGATTTAGTGTGCCTTCTTCTTATCTGAGGATGTTTAGGTTCAAATTCAGAACGGTGTACAAAAGAACCGTTCCATTCTTTTACCATTTCATTATATGGAAAAGCCATTCCTGACCTGTCTGATATCGCTTTTGCGTATTTACCTCTAGCGTATGCCATTACGCACCTTGTGGGTAATAGTTTTGTGGAGAAATATAAACAGAAGTTCTTTGACCATCCTCTGTTAGAGCTCTGTTTAATTCATCTTCATATATTAATTTATTTTGTTGCACTAATTGAGGAGCTTTTTTCATACTTAGATAATAGGCAAGACCAGCCACCATACATGGAATGAATCTAAAGACCACGTCAGCTTCATTAGTATAGTTGCCTGCATCTTCTATCCTTTTTAAGTAATAATATTTTAAAAATGTATAAGTACTTGCATCAGGTGTTTGGTACAAAGTAACTTTAGGTGTAGTAAGTCTGTCAATATAATATTGACTAGGTTGTCCCTGTGAACCTTTATTAGGTAAAGCAGCATATTCACTTCTACTTATTTTAGTAAGAGATACATCGTTTGTAGAAGTAGTAATACTAGTAGTAGTGCTTATATAAGCTTCTAAAATATCATTAGCGTTTGTAGGAGCATCATAAGTAGCTGTTCCCGCAGTAAGTTGTTGTTCTTTTAATTCTACTTTCCAAAGATGTATACCTCTGTTGCCCCATTCAGAAAACAATATGTTTAAACTTCTTCTTGCAGATTTTAAATCATTACCTGAATTAGTTTGCAGTCCACATCTTTCATAAGACTCCTCTATAATATCGTCTATACTTAAATCAAAAGAAGTTGTTCCTGAAGTAGCCACTATCTAACACCCTTAAAATTAAAACCTCTGATAGCTTTACCAATACCCCTAACTTCACCACCCATACTTTTTTTTGTTATACTAACTACTTTACCTTCTGGTTTCTTTTTAGTTGGTTTAAAATTTTTTGGTAAAGGTAAATCTTCATCTAACTCTTTTTGAAACTGTTTCATACTTTTACTATCTTTTACTACGTTTGTAGATTTAGATTTGTATTTTTTAAATTTTTTAAAATCACCTTTATCTTTAGCATCTCGCATTTTACGATACATAGAAGGTAGGTCATCAATTAAACCTGATTTTTCTAATAACTTTTTACCTTTTTTATATAAAAGACCACCTAAACCAAACTTACCTATATCAAAGTCAAATTCTCTAAATATGTCCCCACGAATCTCTTCGTATTTTTCTTTGTTTTTTTGTTCTTTAGCTTGTTTTGCTAAAGATTTTAATTCTTTCATTCTAGACATTATATTAACCCTTTATAATAATTAATCATTCCGCCTTTAGCTGCAAAAGTTTTTACATTTGTCGGCTTACCTCCAACTCCTTGAGCTTTTGCTCTTTTTCTTTTTACAGCACTTTTCTTCTGTCCCTCAGACATAGCTCTTGCTTTTGCTAAAGGAACACACTTTGGGTATTTTCTTTTAGCATCAGCTTTTTGTTTACTTCGTCCACATTTTGCAAATGTACCATCAGCTTTTTTACTTCCAATATCTACCCATTTTTGATCAAACCATTTTTTTAATCCAGACATTAGTCAAGAAGATCTTTATAATAAGCTTGAGCAGATTCATTTGTAAAACTTTCACCTTCAATATCTTGTTTTATATAAGAACCTGTATTTTTTGGCATACCACCATCACTTAACTGAGTCATTCCATATAATCCGGGAGAAAGTATATTTAGTTTACTTCTTTTCATCTGCTTTCCCATTTTTCTTCTATTTTTTTTACCCATAGCCATCATAAGACCAAGACCTGCTTTTTTTACTTTCATACCACCTTTTTTTGCACCAAACTTTCCCATACTTTTAACAGCTTGTATCCCTTTTTGAGCGGTAGGAGAAAGGTTATTATTAGCTTGATCCATACCTTCACCAGTTACAGGATTTACTTGATCAGCCTTTACAGTTCCTTTCTTTTTTTTATTCATTTGCATAAATTTTGCCATACCCGCTATTCCAAATAACGGCATTAACATTCCTTTTGCTGCTTTTTTAGGTTTTTTCATCATAGCTCCTTTTTTAGCTTTTTTAGGACCCCAGTCTTTTCTTTTTGTGCCACTAGGGTCTTTTACTTTACCTGCACATATTTTGGAAGCATAAGCATTTGCATAGGCCGAGGGGTATACCTTGAACTTACGTTTTGCTGCTGCTTTTCCTCTTGGACATAATTTAGTCATAAGTTATTTTACCTTTTTTTATACCTTGTGTCTACACGACTCAATTTCTTCTTTCTGCCTTTGTTTAAAAACTTTTTCTTTTGTGGAGGCTTAGTTATTTGTTGCCTCATACTTCCTCTACTTAACGCCATTTATTTTTTATCCATTTGTATGCAGCGTAAGTTGTCAATCCTAATACGATATAACATATACCATCAAACCATGATATGCTATGAACTGTTTCAACTAACTCTGGTGTTATATTATCCATTATTTTAAACGATACCTTGTTTGACCTTGTTCATTTTTGTAAGCTTCTTTATATTCGTGTTTATTATTTGTTTTGTCAAAAGATACATGTACCCAACCAGAATGAGGTCCTTCTTTTTCATTATAAAATTCTAAAATAAGTTGATCGTAATTTAAATTATTATGTATCCAATCACTGAGTTCTAAATTACTAACACCTAATACTTCTATGTCAGCGGCTTGACCTAAAATATGTTGTGATGTTTTACTACCACCTATCTTAGTATTTAATTCTTCACATCTAAAACCAGAACTAATAACCATAGGTTTCATAAAATTATTTCTTACAGGTTGTAAAACACCTTCACATAAACTTGTTAAATTTAAAATAACTGTCATACTTGGTGTGTTATCTATACTATGTCTTGTAGCTGTTTGAGATTTTGTAAATTCGTTTAGACTAAAATTTTCTGATAATTTCATTTAACATTTCCATCTACGTCTAGCTTGTCTTAATCTAGAGTTAGGGTTTTTAGCTGCTTTAGGAAACTTCTTCATTTGACCTGCACTTCTAGCACAAAATGATTTTCTTCTTTTTGCAGCTTTACTTCCTTTTTTTACTTTACCAGTCACAGCAGTCTTGAGTTTGGAACCAGGGTTGTCTCTTCGGTATCTTTCGACACCAGCTTTAGTCATCCCTGCTCCAGACTCTGAAGACCTAAAATACTTCTTATTTCTTGGCGGCATACCACCCCTTTTGAAACTAAGAAGTTCTGCTGTGTATTTATCCATTGTCAGTAGCTGATGTAATCGGTGTTACAAAAACTGTAACAGAGGTTACATTACTAATAGTCAAGTGCATATCAGTTTTAAATAAAATACCATCTAAAGGCATATCTACTTGATACTGATCAGCTGCACTTCCAGCAGGTGTTGCGATAACAAGTTTTTGTGTACCGCTACCACCTCCATCTTTAAAAGTTAAACTTCCAGCTGACGCATGACCTACATAATAAATAGATAGCAATCTTGTTCTACCAGACTGAATAGATCCAGTACTAGTTAAAGTTAATGCACCTATATCTGAGTTCATAATATTCTCCTATTAACTAGCTACATCGTAACCAAGTATTGTGATAACTAATTTACCTGCATCATAAGTTCCTGCTGTTGAGGTTCCACATGTAAGATACAAGTATTGGTCAGCAGCAATTGTGTTACCAACTGTTCTTGAACCAAGAGTAGCATCACCACCATTAATAATTAAAGTTTCTGTTAAATCACTAATAGCTGTGTCTTCTACACCAGTTCCTTCAGTTGCTGAGTGTAAATCAATATCAGGGTCTCCAGTAGTAGGTGCTTCAAAACATTCCATAGTTACACCAAAAACTACACCTTGGTTTGCTGTTGTTACTCTTCCGATGTAAGCAACTCCTGCACCATCAGCACCAATAATATCTCCAGCTGTACCACCACAATTTAAACCAGTAAGGTCAATCATAATTGTTGTTTTAACTATATTAACACCAGTAGTTGTATCACTTTTAAATCTTTCTACTTGTGTAACATAAACTCCTGCTGTGCCTTCAATACCAGCACCTGCAACAGCTTCATTTGCCATTTTGTTTCCACTGGTAATTGTTATTGCACCAGTAGCTGCATTTTTTGAAACAGTCTCAAATCCATTCTCGGAACGGACTGGTCCTGAAAAAGTTGTATTCGCCATCTTTATCTCCTAGTTCAGTGATATAGTCCTCTAGGGTTGTCTGCCAAGCCAGTCTATATCAATTTATATTTCTTGGTAATTATATTATACATAAAAAAAGGGGACTATGTAAGTCCCCTTTTAACACCTTTATAGGGAGAGGGTGTGTTACGCTGCTCCAGGTGAGCCAAAGATTCCTCTTGGATCAGAAAATCCAAATGAATATCTTTCTCTAGCTTTAAATCTTACATTACCTGTATCAAAGTCACCTTCAATAGCAGTTTTGATTGGGCTTCTTACGAATTGTTTTAATCCGTTAGGAGCATCAGTCATAATGAAGAAAGCATCTGTGTCAGTTAAATAATGATTAATTCTATAACCTTGTGGGATCATTCCCATTGAAGCCATAGCATTAATGTCATTATCAGCTGTACCAACTCTCTGCGGAGTTTTCAAAATTCTCTCAGCAGTAAATTGTAATTCTTTTGGAATTATCAACTTAACACCTTGTAGAGATATTTTTAAACCTCTTTCATCCACCATTGCAGAAATATCAATTAATGACTGCTCCAATGATGTTTCAGATAAATCAGCAGCTGTTGCTAATTCATTTGCCATTGTACCACCACTTACTAACGGGTGTGATCTTGAACAAAGTTCAACACCATCGCCACCAGTAAAGGATGCGTTAAAAGCATTGTTAAGAACATTTGCAGCTTTTACTTGCTTTGTGTTTGCCATAGATCTTGCCAAAGCTCTTGTATATCTTGCAGATAATCTATCATACAAGTTATCTTCAATAGCTTCTTCAGTAATAGCAAATGCCATTGCAATAGTTTCGTGTGTGTATCTAGCTGTAAATGACTCGTTTGCGTCATCAAACTGGACAGCTCCACCCTCTGATTTAACAGGGGCTGATCCAAAACCACTTAACATTACTTCTTCTTCAAAAGCTCTGTCAGATGATTCTGTTTCAAACACTTCTGCATGTTCATTTTCATACCTGTTATACTCCAAACCGAATAAAGCATTCAGACCTGGTTCTAACTCTTTTACTAATTGTTGTCTAGATATTGCCATATTCTATACTCCTAATGTTGATACTGTACCTTGAGCTATAGAGCCATTAGGTGCATTAAAGTGATTATTAATACGTACGATCAACGGAATACCAACTGCTGTAAAGTCAGAGTTTTCAGCATCTTCTTGAATACCCACAATACGTAAAGCAAGTGATGCGGTAGCTGCTGCATTATTTAAATCTGCTGTAGCAGTAGAAATACCAGTTGTGTTATTTCCACTGTTACCATTTATTAATGGACAATTTAAAAAAACGTCAGCTCTTACTAGAGCTTCTGTTGCCGCACCTGTATTATCACCAACTGCTATTACAAACAATTGATTTGGATCGTCATATACGAAAGCCTTCACTGGGTGATTTGTATCAGCTCCAGATCCGGGCCAGTTATTTGAGAAAATTACTTCTCCTGTAGTACTAGAAACATACTCGCAGCCATAGAAAACACCTAAAATAGAAACCGTTCCACCCGCTGCTGCTTGAAGATCATCAATGACCCCAGCTGCTGTAGGTATTACAGGCATCCCTTGGTAAATTCTATTGGCGTTTCCTGCGGCTATTCTGTATTCAGTAGTACCAGTAGTGTTATAACTTGAACCTATTTTTGATAAAGGTCTCAAGCCAAACGATACGTTAGTATTAGCCATATTTTATTTCCTTATAAAATAATTATTAAAATTAACTCCCTTTACGAGAGCCACCAAAACTTACCCTAGATTGTCTATCAATATTGACAGGCATCTCGGGACGTTGTTCCCTTAAAATATCGTTATCAACGGCTTTAACTTGGTCAGAAGTAACATTTTGAAAGTACTTCTTGCGTTGCTCGATTATTTCTTCAGGTATCCTTGCCAACACAAGGCCCCCAACCCCGATTAACCCCTGATATTGGCCTTGTTGAATCACTGGAAAGTCATGATCGCCAAGTTGGTTTTTTACTTCTTCAGCTCTTACGAACTCCCAACCTTCTCTCAATTTTTTAGATACATTACCTGTATCCATGAAACCGACACTTTCGGTTCTTATCCAACGATGCTTATAGCCCTGTGGTGCAGGTGGTGCATCTAGACTTGACGGTGGAGTCCAAGGTTTATTTCTTAAATCTTTTGTTTCCCTCGAACTGCGTGAGGTTCTATTTTTTTCAGTCATTTTTTACTCCTTCACGTATTTAGCGTATTCTTCTAATGGCACTCCGAGTTTTTTAGCTATCGCTACCTGTGAACGAGTGAGTTTCACAGTTCTACGTCCTTGCTGTTTACGGCCCGCTGAGGCAACAGTTTGAACGGGTCTTTCGTCTTCTGCAAATTTAGAAGGAAAATACCCTCTAATTTGTTTATCTACTTCAGTATAGTACTCATCGGACTCAGGGTCAAACCCCTTTTGGACTAAATCTTCATGAATACCAAAAGCTGCATTAGTCATTGCTTTATCTTGGCCAAACCAAGAATTTTTTCCAACCCAACTTTGTGCTTTAGGACTAGGTTGCACTTGAGGAGCTTGTTCTACAGGTTGTGCCTGAGCTTGCTCCTCTTGTTCTTTTTTCTGTTGTTCCTTTTGTGTAGTTCTTATTCTTGCTTTTTCTTTTTCAACAGCAAGCTTAGTAAGCTCATCATTAGCTTGCATAATTTTTTCTGAATCTTGAGATTCAATAGCTTTTTTAAGTTTGTCTTTAACTTGTTCTCTTTCAGCATCAACTCTAGCTTCAAACTCTTTAACATAATTATCATCTACCTCAGAAGCAGTTTTTTCTACTTTAGAATATTTAGTTTGTAAACCTTTTGCATAATCAAGAGCTGCTTTTTCTCTTCTTTCTGCTTCTCTCCAATTTCTAGTTAGTTTAGCAATTCTTTTTTCAACATTCGTAGAAATTTCTGACAAATTGTCTTCATTTTTTTCTACTTCAGTTTCTATTTGTTCACCCTGCTTGTGTTCAGTGTAACCTAAATCTATAGAAGGGGTTTCTAAACTTTCTTCTTGTTGTGGTTGTACCACATTTAAAGTTTTTTCTTGAGCGTCATCCATATCTAATTCTACTTGTTCTGCCATAAACTACTCCTTAAAATAGTGCGAGAATATCCTCGGGTTTTTTAATTGTTCCTATAATTTCATCATCATTAAGTATTCGGTGCTCACCATAATTAGTTTTAAATCGAGCTCCTGCATATCTTCCGTAAATAACAAACTGTCCCTCTTTACACCAAGGTCCTTCAGAGAACTTTTCTTTATCTTTGTAACAAAGAGCTCCCATTTTAACAACAAGTCCTACAACAGTTGTTATTTCCTTAGTTTCTAAAGTTTTGTCTGTTAAATAAATACCGCCTTTAGTTTTAGCTTTACCTGTCCAAGGTCGGACAAGTATTCTATATCCCACAGGATCAGGAATAGTATCTAAATATTCTTGAGTTTCTTTTGGGCCTTTTGGTATTTTAAGTTTTTCTTCTTTTTCATCCTTGGGTAGGATTAACTTAGGTTTCTTGTTCAATATCATATATATTATCTTCCTTTTTTTGCAGGTCACTTAAGTCCTGTTGCAATGTTTCTAAAGCATTGATCTTGCCTCTAGCATAATGTAAATTTTCTAATGTGTCTACACTATAAATGAGATGTTCTTTAGCTTCTGTAATTCTTTTTTTTATAAAAGCTTTTATTGTTTGAATAGTATCTATATCATACATTTTTTATATTATTTTAAGTTGAAAATCTTTTTCTTTTAAAACAACCATAGCTTTTGTTTCAATCCAAACTCTAGCACCACAAGATAAAGGTTTGTCAGGACTGTATACAACTTTAGAGTCTCCTCTAATAACAACCTCTTCTGCGTAATGATTATTTTTTGCAGTTTTAACTGTTATTACAGGATCATCTGTTTTGTTTTTTAAATTAGCTTTTATTTTATGTTGGTTTATATGTATACGTTTTATCATTTTTTCATATTATCCCTAGCTATACCTTTTGACTTTTCAAAAGATCTCATGGCTCCTAATCCTAAAAGTGACATAACTAATGTAACAAGTCCCTCCATTTCTAAACTTGGTGGCATTAAATCTGGGTTAAACATTACAGCAAACCAAGTTAAAATAGGCCCTATAAAAAACTGCCATAGTAAGCCCAAGCAGCAAACCCACATTATTGCTGGGCGAGCTCCGCTTACAAATATACTAGGATGTTTAGCTTGTTCTTTATTAATATCTATTTGACCTTTGGCTAATTCATTTGCATGTTTCTCAGCCATAGTAGCAAGTTTGTGTGCCAGTTCATTTTTTTTGTCTTTGTCTTCTACGAATTTTCCGATTAGTTTTGTCGCTGGTCCTATTAAGCTTAGTAAGGTCATATGGTAATCCTTTCAGTTTATTCCAATGTTGTTGACAATAATATTTAAATTTCTCATAATCTATGGCTTCTTCTTCACAAAAAGAACATTTTTTGTGTGCAATAGCTGCTCTCCATGCTTGATCAAATGTTTTCATCATGTCGTTTATAAATTAATTTACGATCTCCTCTACGAACTTCTTTAAATCCAATTTTTTGTAAAGACCAATCAATAGAAGTCATGTTAAATGTTTGGTAATCGTCTATAATAATTAAACTTTCGTCTTCCATGTTTCGCATACAAAATTGTATCTGTTGATTTAATGCTAAAGTAGTATGTGGGCCATCTAAATGAATTACAGAATATTTATTATGTAGATATGTTTTTCCATCAACAGTTAAAGGATAACCATCTTTCATAACTTTAAAAAAATAAGTATCTGGAAACTCAAAAAAAGCAAACTGTGTGTACTTATGTAAGTCTACTAAGGTTTCAACTTTCATGTAATCAGTGTAGTCTGCTGTAGTGGGAATACCGTCATCATAATGCTGGTAATTTAAATTACCATAAGGGTCAACAGCAATATGTCTATAATAAACTGCTCCCTTAGATATTACAGCGTCCATTATCGTTTTAGAACCAAGCCCTCTTCTCAATCCTATTTCGCAAGTTAGAACTATATCGTTCAGTTTTAACTTTTCTATTTCTTCTGTTATAAATTCGTATTCTAAAGAATCGCCAGCAATCATTTAACACCAGTAAATTTTTTACCTTTCGTTTGCAAGGGTTTTACTCCTTGTATATCACTACCTTGTACACCATTTTCACGATGAGGGCAACCTAAATCTGAAATAGCTCCTATTCTTAAACCTTGTGGTAAAGGTCCTTTTTTTGGTGGGGCTCCTCTTGCTTTACCTATTCTATCAGACAAAGCTAAAGACACATCTTTTGTGCTTACATAAGTTGGTGCTATGTTAGTTACATTAATTGCATCTTTTTTCTTTTTGGTTATTTTAATAGCTTCTTTGGGTTTGTATTGTTTTAATTTACCTTTAACCATTCGTATAGTAGGAAATAATTTACCATCTGATCCCATTGTTCTCAAAGTTTGGTTATTTTTAGTAGGCGTTTTAGGGTTCATTGCTCTATTAACATAAGAATATTTTTTACTTTTAATAATTTTATCTACAACTTTATTAGCTACTGAAGGATTTAAAGGTTTTTCCATAATTTTACCTTTTTTTGCTTTTTTTATTTCATAAGGCATAGGAAACATTTTTTTTCTACCTGATTGAGATCGTTTTGATCTAATTTTTGCCTTAAAATTAGCTAAAGAAGGTATTTTATCTTGTCTAATTGGGTTAGAAGGAGTTTTACCAACAGTTTCAAACACCGTAGAGGCTACATTTAAAAATTTAGAGCTTTTACTTTTTTTATTGCTTGTTTTCTTTTTCATTTTTGTCCCTCATAATATCTATTTTTTGATCTGCTACTCTAATTCTTTCGCTTGAGGAAAATTCTGCATCTTCTCGTTTCATTTTTTCTAAATCTATCTTTTCATCAAACTCTTCATTTTTTCTAGTTTCTACATCACTAAATTCTTGAGCTTTTCTTTGTAAATCAAGAGCTTTTAAATCTAACTCTCTTTGTTTTAAAGCTACAAGTGGGTCAGGTTTTGAAGAACCTGCTTCTAAATTAGTTAAGCTTTGTGTTAACTCAGCGATTTGTTTAGCTATCATAGAATCCGTTAATGCTTCAAAGTTTTCTGGGTCTGCTTTAGACATTTGAACTAAATTTTGATCATTTTGTATCTCTAATAACACAATAGCTCTAGCTTTAAATGATATGTGTTCCATAATGTGAGCTTGTAAAGAAGAATATACTTGTGGGTTTATCTGAACCATACGTGTATTCATAAAAGCTGTGTGTGATTGTATATGAGCATCATGATCTTGCTGCATAAAAGCTTTTAAAGGAACCATTTTCATAGCATTACTGTTCTCGATAGCTGGATCTAAAGGTACAGGTTTTTGAGCTGGTTTTAATAAGCTATCAATTTGTTTTGTTCCCAATGCTTCATACACTCTATAATACGCTTCTCTCATATCATGTAATTGTGGAGCCGCAGAAGCAACTTGTAACTGAGTCTGTGCTAAAGTAAATCTTTGCGATAAAGAAAATACATCAGGATCAGCTACAGGTAATACATCTACTTCAGAACTAAAATCAGCCATTTTAACAAACCTATTACCACCGTATACTGCGTAAGGATATACTGGAGGTAAATATGTTCCAAAAACATTTCCTAAAAGTTTAAATTCTTGTCGCATTGAATAATAACAACGTTTGTGAATAGCACTCATAACTCTTGAACCACGTTCAAGTAAAGCTAAAGTACTACCAACAGCTCTGTTTTGTTTATCATTGCCTGTTTGCATATCAGCAATAGAAGCAAAACGCTGGCCTGCTTGTACCACAAAACCTAAAAGAGAAAAAAGAGTTTGACTCGGGTCTTTAAAAGGTAACAACATAAATTGATCTTTTATGTTTCCTCCCGGAGCATCTACATCTCTAAACTCACCTGGTTGAAAAGGTTGATCGTCATCACGAACTCTTATACCTCTTGATTTAAAACCAGCTGGTAAATTTGCTAAAGTTCCTGCATCTAATAATTGCCTTAATGCAGAAGTTGCGGCTCTTGATAAGCCTCCTATCATATGTATTAAACCAAAACCATAAAAACCTAATCCAGGTAAAAATTTGAAATGAACAAAGAAATCTTTTCTTTTAAAAGTTTCATCAGTAGGTTTGTAGTTTCTATATATAGATAATATTTCTTGAGAACCTTCATCGATAGTAACAATGTAAGGAACTTTAATATTTTTTAAATCTTCATCAACTTCATATTCTTCTAAATCTAAATCTATGTGCATTTCAAGAATATTAAATTGATAATCTCTGTCGTCTGTATCACTTGTGCCTTCAATCTGATTATACTTATCTTGAACATCACTATCATCAGAACGGGATGGTAAAATATCTACCTCTCTATAAAAACCTGCTCTTTGTTTTTTAAGAATATCGTTTTCACTCATTTTAATAATGTGTGTTATTCTATCGCAGTCTTTTAAATCTGTTGCGTAGTAAGGTACCACTAAATCTTCTGCTGGTATAAATTTACTAACAGCTCTTTTTATAACTTCATCAAAATAAACTTTTTTAAAAGTAGATCCAGCTAAGGGTAAATAAAAAAGCATTTGATCAAACTCAGGAGTGTACTCTTCCATTTTGTCTGTCAACATATAATTCATAAACTCTTTTACTCTTTGAGCTTGTTGTTCTCTTTCTGGGTTTCTTTCACCTATTACTTGTGTTTTTACAGGACCGTTAGAGGGAAGTAATTCTTTATAGGCTTGTGCTTGAAATTGTGTAACAGCTTCTGCTAATAAAGGATGTGTTACAGAACTAGCTCCAACAAAAGGACGACTTTCTTCTGAGTACTTAAACCCTAATAAATCTAAACCTTTTATGTAAGACTTTTCCCAATCAGCTCTTGATTCTTTATCTTTTTTGTAATCAGAAACCAAATCACTAGCCATACGTCCAAGAACACGCTCATCAATTTGTTCGGCTAAGTTTCCGTAAAACTCAATAGCTTGCTGTTCTTGTGAAAAATCTTGAGTAGGTTCTTCTTGAATCTGCTCTTCTTCTTCAATTTCTATATTAGGACTTTCCTCTTCCTCTGTAATTACTTCTTCATTTTCTATCATAATAATTTAGTAGGTTTGTTTCTTCCTAACTTACATTTAGCTGTAGTGCTTCCACCTTTCTTCATGTAACCCATCTTATTTCTAACAGCTCTTGGTAATTTACGTAACCCTTTATTTTCTGGAGGAATAGGTTTTAATCTTTTCATACCACCTTTTTTCATCGGTAAACTTTGTAAAATTTCTCTACCGATCTCTACAGCTTCAGGAGCTGCTAATATCGTATTACGAATTTTTTGGTATCTTGAAGTAACAGGATCTTTCTTTTTCTTTTTTGATACACCGCCAGATTTAAATCTCATGGGTGGTTTAAAACCTCCTAAACTTTTCATAAATCTTTTTGTTTTAATAGCTTTAAGTTTTATCTTCTCTGCTCTAGTAAGGTCAGGAGCTTTTTTATCTAACATACGGTTTACTTCAGCTAAAGCTCCTTTAACAGTATTATCAGAACCCATTGGAGATACTTTTTCTTTAGTTGCTTTACCTCCTTTTTTTCTTTTAATAGGTGTAACTTTTTTTAATACTTTATCAGCTTCATCAATAGAAAGACTTTTCGGTATTTTACCACCATAAATCTTTTTAAGCTTTTCCATATTTTTTACAAAGTCTTTGCCTTTTCTTACGCCACTTTTAGTCATTACACCATTCCTTTATAGTAGTCAGCCATACCGCCTTTATTCATTTTAGCTACTTTTTTCTTTTTAACAGAACCTCCTGTTTTTTTAAAACCCATAATTCTCTTTTTCGAATCTGCTGCTTTTTTGTCAGACTCTTTTAAATAACCAGCTTCTCTTGCTTCACCTTCAGATTTTTTTTTCTTTTTTATAGATTTCTTTATTCTATCTCTTAATTGACCTTTTACAGTAGATAAATTTATTTTACCGCTTACAAAATCTCTTACTAAATCAGAGCCTTTATCAAATAGCTCATCAGCCTGAGGTCCTTTAATTTTTGACGCTAATATATCAAACGCATCTTTTCCTGCTTTCATTTTACCCATAATATTTCTCCTTAGAATTAATAGTAATAGTCTACCATTTAAAACCTGACCTTACTAGTCCCCCTTTGAAATATCCTTTAGTAGGTAAATCTAGCATATCATTAGGTATTGGTAAAGTTATCATTTCGTCATACAGCTCAGGGTTAGGTTTTCCGTCTTTTAACTTATCTATTAGTTTAAGAGAAATATCTCTATTTATTTTTTTTGCAACTCGTAACGCTCTTATAGCTTCTTTGTCTGTGGCAAAGGACGCATGGTGTTCTTCGTACTTTTTCATCTTTGGGAAAAATTTTTTACCTCTACCTTGATTAATATTATTATCTTCTCTAGACCCTTTTTTATAAACTAACTTATAAGGTTTATCTGGATCTGAACGGGATACCAATCTTTTTTCAAGATCAATTCCATAATCTTTAGCAAACTTTTCCATAGCTTTAATTAGCGTTGAACTTTTACTAGGAAGACCTATAGTGCCTTCAGCATCTTTAACACCAGCTTTTCCTTGTTGAGTTCCGTACTGGATAAAATTAGGAGCTTTATCTAAACCTCTTTTTCTAGCATGTAAAAATTCTACAGGATACACAGCGATATGTGTTACTTCAGGCAAATCTTTTGAAGCTACTTTTGCATAAGTTTTAACAGCATGATCTGATACGCCTTGCATACTAGATAAAGGTAGATAGGGGTATCTTTTTTCTTGATTTGTAGTTTTGTACGCACTTAACATATCTTTTTGCTCTCCACTAAATCCTTTTTTAAATTTCTTTTCTTCTACCATAGCATCTAACAATAATTCTCTATATTCTTTATTTTGTGGATCTGTTAACAAACCTTTTTCCATTCTAACATCATCTAAACCTTCTAATCTTTTTTGAATATCTTGTAGTTTTTGATTTACATACGCTCCTTCTTCAGCAGCTCCTGAAAAAAATTCTGTATTATAAGGGTTTATTCTTTCTATTCCTTCCTCTTTTAATCTTCTTAAGTTCTGTCCAAAATCTGACTGTAGTTCGTTAATCATTATAACACTATCTCCGTTATCTAATTTTTGAGTAGTGTATCTTGAAAAATACACAGGGTTTACCTGCAATCGTGTAACTCTATCTTGTAATCTAGGCATCTTCCCACCTTTTTCAGAAACATTATCTCTAATAATTTGTGTAAAATTTCTATCTATAGATTCATTAGTAGTACCCAAGTGACTCGCACCCATATGTTGTGAGTTTGTTTCTACAGCATTAAAGAAATTTTTATTATGCTCAGGTATATTAAAAACAATTTCTCCATACTTTTGTTCACCACCAACGACATAGTCTATATAGTTTCTATAACCTGGATATAAATTTTCTTTAGACTTTTTAAGATAACCTTTTATTGTTTTTTCTTCTAGTTCTCTAAGCTTACTAAATACGTTGCTTAAAATTTGTGGGCCTTCAGCAATTTTTTTAGGGTAAACTGATTGGTTCAAAAAAGAAAATTGTTCTATAGCTGCTTGTCTTGGGCCAAGACTATTTATAATTTGTTGCACAGTATTTTTTGCACCTGATATATCTACATCAAGTCTACCTCCATTTACTTTACGTAATTTATTTGAATACATACCGTCCATTACAGTAACACCCGAAACATCTATAGGTTGCTCCATCATAAATTTAGATTTAACATCTACTGTGGATATTTGATTAGATATTTTTTTTAAATCTGCTTGATATTTTTCTATCTGATCTTTTAATTTTTTAGAATATTTCTTAGAGTATCCTTGAACAGTTTTACCAAGAGCATCTTTTGATTCTATTAATTTAAAATCGTTATCGGTTTCTAGAAATTTTGAAATCTCCTCATTCGTATCATCGATATATTTTTGTAAGTTAAGGTATTCTTTTTCTATTTTATCTAACCCACCTTCTAAAGCTCCTTCTGCTCTATCGTCATATTTTAAATGTGTTAGTCTTCCGTGATACAACGGATTGTTCTCTACTACTTTTATTAATTCTTGCTTAGATATTTTTTTACCTTGGTCTTGTGCTGCTTTTAAATAACCACCTACCAACTCATTTTTACCTGAAGCCACATCTTGTTTTAAATCTTTTTTTATAGTATCCAAATATTTTTTCGCTTCTTTCTGACCATAGCGTTGTCTAAACTTATCTATAGCTAAAGCTAATTCAGGATCATCTCCTATATCTATAGCCTGTAATACTTCTTTACTAAACTGAGATTTAGTTTTAAATAAATTTGCATCATCAATTTCTGTTTGCTTTATAGACAAATCCATTTTGTTTAAAGTATTTTCATCAGAATAGTTTACAGATTTGTTCATACGTCTTTGTATCCACTTAACCCACTCATTCGGGCTCAGTGGTTCGTTGTTCGGGTGTGCTATAATCTGTTCCCTAAGAACCGAGGCCCGTGGTAAGATAGACTTGCTACCTTTATCGAAATCTTGAACCAAGCCCCTCGTGAAATAAGGATCACTACCTTCAATATACGTAGGGTCTTTTGGTGTAATTTTTTGCAAAGGATTTCGTTCCGTTGCAAACTTTAAATCATTAGCATCTTTTTTTATTCGTGCAATACGTTTAAGTTCTGCTACATCTACTTGTTGCTTTTGTATTTCAGGCGTAGTGACTAGTTCCTGAGATAAGGGGGCATCTAAAATATCTAAGTCTTCTACTTTAGTCGGTAGCTCTTCTTTCCTTGGACCCTTCTTTAACAGGCTTCCTAAACCTTGGGCTATTTTCTTAAAGAAAAAACTACTCATCGCATTTACAAAGCTTACCAAATAATCTTTTTTTAACCCAGCTTAATTTTATCTTACAAAAGCTATACGCCTTCTTAATCTTTCTTTTGATTTTTTTCATGAAACCTCCTAGTAATAATTGTATTGTTTTGGTGGAACATCCTCATTATCCACATAATCAGAGTATAACTCAACAAAGTTACCTTGTCTGTACCTAAGAAGTGCTTGGGACATACTATCTACATAATCATCATTAGCTCCGTGAGGAAACGCTGCACATTCGTCCATTACTTCATCTGCAAACTTTTCTCCATAGGGATACCAAATAGACCCGCTTTCAAATAAAGGAGCTACCGAGTTAACTCTTGCATGTTTATCATTACCTCGTGTCGGTGTAAACGGAACAACAGGTATACCCATTCTACGAAATTCTTGTGTCAAAGGTTCACCACTAGCTTTTTGTTCTATAATAATTGTTTCAGGTTCCCAATATTTATACGCATCTAATGCTACAACCTTTAACTCAGGAAAATCATATTTACCTCGTAGTGCATCCAGTAAAATTATATGAGGGGTAGCTTCATCAGGATAAAATATACCCCATGTCGTTATAGCAGAATAGTCCGCAGTTTCTTTTTTACTAAACGCTGTATCATAACTTTGTATCACATGTACCAGATTTGGAACTGAGTCCCCTTTCCACGCTTGCCACCATTCACGTTTTATAATCGCTCCTTCTTCCGAAGTAGGTTCTTGCATATACTGAGCAGACCAGTTACGAATAGGAATAGACGCTTTGACTTTTTCTAAATCATCTAGTTCCCAATACTCTGGCCATACTGGGTTCCCTGAGTCGAGGATCGCAGGAAAGCTAACTTGTTTCCATGTATCTGCTTTAGGTTCCGTTTGTGCTTTTAACAATCTACCAGTCAAATCATCTTCAGCCCATCTTGTCATTACCACTAAAATTGAGCCTCCTGGTTGTAATCTTTGTCGTGGTCCTGAGGTGTACCATTCATAAGCACGTTCCATTGCCATGTCCGACATAGAGTCTTGTTCCGTGTGTGGATCATCAATAATCAATAAGTCCGCACCACGACCCGTGATGGACGCTCCAACGCCCGCTGCATAGTATTCACCACCATGACTAGTTTCCCATCTACCTTTTGCCTTGGAGTCCTCACGAAGTCTCACGTCTCCAAAAATTTGTTTATACTCTGGTGAATCAATAATGTTACGAACCTTACTACCGAACCTTACTGCAAGTTCTGTATTATGAGACACTTGCATAATTTTCATTTTTGGATACTTTCCTATCATCCAAGCAGGGTAGTATACAGAAGCAAATTCAGATTTTGTATGTCTGGGTGGCATATTTATAATGAGCCTCCCTTTTTTTTCTTTTGCTACATTAGTAAACTCATCTGCTATGATTTGATGATGGCCCCACTTTTTTCTATTTTTTTCTTTTCTACATATAAAATCTGGCCATATCTCTTGTACAAAATATAAAAAATTATCTTGACAAAGCTTGATGTGTTGTAACAAGAGCCTCTCAACCTCGAGCCTCAGTTTCTCTACTGGTAAGTTTTCTTTTTGCATCTATATTTTTATAGCATACATACATGTATTTGTCTTGCAAGACTTTACTAAGTCTAATAACTATGGGGCGTGTCACGCCAAACGGCATCGAGATCGGCAAACGTAAACCAAAAAAAAACCGAGCCTCCGAAGAGGCTCGGCTCCGTTGCAACGGATAGCTTGGAGGCTATCTCATTTTTCTTAACTTACTAGCTAAGAATTTCTCGTGCAATTCTTGATGTTTTTGTAAATAAGATTTTGCTTTTTTTCTATCCGAAAATAAAAGTGTACCATTAAAGTTAAGATAATTATTTGGTGTTAATCTAATCACTTTAATATCATCTGGCTCATTGGTGCTAATCTCATTTACTTGATACAATGTTTTACTCATCATCTCCTCCATTCATTCTTGAAAGCAAAGGTTCGACTCTTTGCATAAACTTGTGCTTTAATAATTGGATAGTATCAGCATTAGGATAGGCAACCATTGTTTCTTCAACAACTGCCTCCAAAGTTTTATACAAATGTTGCCAATTAATTGTACCATTGATTAGTTCAGAAGTGCTTGACTTGTGAACCTCGAAGGCTTTCTGCATTTCTTGAAGTTCTGTTTCCAGAACTTCAAGTCTATTGTTTAGTTGTGTAGTTAGATCAGTCATTACGCACTCTCTCTATTTTTATGTTTGGTTTCCCAAATATCTTTTAGTTTTTCGTGGTATGTTGATGCCTCCTTGTAGTCCCAAAATACTCTGATAGATTGTTGTTGGTATCTACTATCTTTAGTCCAATATAACTTTTCAAAATACTCAATACATTTTTTGAAATCATCGACTGTGTAATATTCTAAAGATGGATCACCAACTAAGTTATGATCATCTACTATATATACTGTTTCTTTTTTTATGTTCATTTTGACCTCCAAGTCATTTATTAATAATAAATATAGTATATAAGATATGTCTTATAGATGCAACCTATATCTACTATAGGAATATCCTATAAGACACATCAGATATATGTCCTCATAAATATTTATTTCTGCTGCTTCCTGGTACCAGGCAGCTAACTATAACTAATCAAAAGCCCATTTCCCTTCGGCAACGAGAACGAGAACGAGATCACAGTGTCACCAGTAGCCAGATCGCAAGGCTCACGATTGTCAGTAATAGAAACCACCGCAAGACTAGGAAAACCAAGAACACAAACCCAATGAGTACACCGACAAAAATCATACTGTCCTCCTTGAGCTTGCAGCTTCCCTGGCCCGGGCCGCTGTAACTAGACTGAAAGGGCAACGCATTTGCGTTGCCCAACGAGAACGAGAACGAGAAAGGGAACTCATGAACCCACCCCCTCGCTTTTAACTAAATAGTCATAGTGTTCAGGATGCCACATATAAAACATATCTGTATCAATATCAAATATTTTAAAATCGGTATATCCACCCCTAACATCTGCACCGTTGTGTATTGATAAAGCAACAGTTTCATTTTCGTACATGTCCCCAATAGTTATTATTTGCAACGTTTGGGATAATACACATTCCTCATTATATGTATTTATATGATCTATTTTTTTATCTTTATTGTGTAACTGTAGATATTGTTCAACGGGTACCCTCCAATTGTCCTCTTTACTAGCTTTTAAAAAGTTTTCTAGATCCTCGTTTAACTCTTTATTATATCGGACACTTTCAACCAAGTGATGAAATACACTTTTACAAATACTATAAATATCATCAGGTTCGTAAATAAAAACTTTATCTTTTTTGAAGTCCTCCAAAGTTCTTTTTTTGTTTTGTTGCCAATGTCTACCACTGCCACCCCCACTATCTAGAAAGTGCGTTCCAGTGCTTTCAGTTAACATATTATATATTTGTTGTTCAGTTTCAAAGTTCATTTTTTTATTCTCCTATAAGTTATATATATAAGATACATCTCATATAATAATAAAGCAAGTAAAAAAATAAAAAAAAAATCACACAGCTTCCCTGTGTCCCGGATCATGCTGCCAGCTGCCGGGTAACTGAAACTTAAACTAAAGCCTCGTTCTCGTTGCAACGAGAACGAGAACGAGAACGAGAGTTACGATTTATTTTTTGTCGTTCTTCTTCACCTCCGAGTCTTGCCAACTGTTTCCGTTAGCAATGCACTTGCCCACACCCACCAAGGTATAAGTTTTTCCCTCTTCAGGCTTGTCATCTATAAAACCTTTTTCTCTGCCGTACTTCAGCAACCCTTTTAAAAATTCTTCTTTCATACATTCACCTTTTATATTGTTAAAATATCATCATAACAGATATAAGACACATTACAACTCTTTTTTTATAAACCCCTCATTAATAATATTGATTCCCGGACCCGGGCCAGCCCCGGAGCAGCAGTGAACTGAAACTGAACTGAACCGAGATGCGTGATGCAAGGGCAACGAGAACGAGAACGTGATTCTCGCACCTCGAAAACTTCAAGCCTTCTCTTCGTGCTAGACGCATTCAGAATAAAACATTTACCACCAGATTGTTTTCTTTTAAGATGCCAAACAGATTGAAACTTGCTAACACCTAAATTCTTACCTCTGTTACACTTCAATTCTATCCAAAAATCCTTACCATTAATACAAGCATTAACATCAGGTATTCCATTGATTGTAGAGGATTCAATTCTAAATAGATGCCAAGACTTTTCTGTCTTTTGAATCTGGTTAATCCAACCCCATAATTTTGATTCAGTAATAGTCATAAAAACACTCTAATGCACTTCCTTAGAACTTTTTTTTTAAAAAAAAATGCACCCCCCTCTAATAAGATAAGTATATAAAATACTCTGTTTTTTACAATAATTATGTTATTTTTCCTAAAAACTAGGAATTTTTCCTAAAACTTTCCTAAAACTTTTTCTCTGTAACACTATGTTTTCTGCTAATTTTCCTAGTTTCCTAAAATATTTGCTTATTTTTCACTTACTTTTTAAAAAAAAGTTGTAAGGAATGACATTATAGATTTGACAACATACGTATATAGTATAAGATGTATCTTATATTTATTAATTTATAGGAGAATATAATGGTCGAATTTACAAAAGAAAAAGACAATGTAATTAAGTTTACAACAACAGAAGAAGAGAATAAGAACTGGCATAATGAGTATCATGCTAAACAAGAGAAGAAGAGAAGAGACTTTATAGCTATAAGTAAACCAGAAGTATTTAAGATGCTTAAGAGTGTGGATATAGATGAGGTACATTGTTATTACAGTGGTTCTGGAGATGATGGTTCTATTGAAGATATCGAATACAAGAAAGGCTCAAGTGCCGTGAGCCTTGATGAGCAGATCACAGTTGATAGAGGAGAGAGAACAGAATGGGACTATGATAAACACGTATATGTAACCACAACTAAACCTCAAAAGATACAAGATTACATAGAAGAAATTGTATATGATTTGTTAGAAGCATTTCATGGAGGTTGGGAGATCAATGAGGGACAATGTGGCAATGTACTTATTGATGTTAGCAAAGGTAAGATTTTTCACGATTACAATGAGATTATTGAAACAGAAAGAAAGGAGGAATTATAATGGATAACGAATTTAGAGATTTCATATTAGAGTTATCTAATAGATTAAAAGATGAACCAGATTATAAAGATAAGCTATTTCCTAAATTTGTAGAGTTATTAAATATGACTAATTGGATTATCCCAGAGGCATGGGAGAATGGACTTGGTAAATCATTCAAGGAGGTAAAAAATGGCTAATTGTTATCATCACGCAGTATCATCTGTAAAGAAGTGGGGAGGTAGTCCAGAGGACTACCAACCTATTCACGATTGGTTTGATGAAAGTAAAAAGATTATGGCAGACTTCAGACACAGAGCATTAAGACATCACGCAGAAGGTTGCTTTGCTTGTGAGGAGAAGTTTGGTACTACCATTACTAATTCAGATGGTAAAAAAGTGCCAGTCAGATTAATTGCTGAAAGACATATTATTGAAGACCTAGGGTATATACCAAGTATGATTGATTGGTTTCAACATATACAACCACAAAAATTTATGATGAAAGGAGGGTATCTAAAAAATGTGTAGTTTCATGGATATAACAGATACTAAAGTAATGAAAAAAATAGGCTTGGAGAATAAGCTTGAATCAATAAGAAAGTTTAGAACTAACTTATCAGATCATTGGGTTGATGCGTGGGCATTGAACCATTGGAAGGAAGTAGAAGACGCAATAAGACAAGAATTAACAAACCTTAAATTAGGAGAGAAAAATGAAGAAAAATAATCCAATATCAAATGAAACAGTTTTAAAAGCAGTAAACTCAATGAGAAGGATATTAGAAAGTATAAGAGAAAGTGGTGGAAGATATATAACACTTGGTGAAGTAGATGATCTAGAAGATGCAATGTTAGACACCATCAAAGTTTATAATTTAAAAAAACAAGGTGGTATACCAGAGTACGGTGGTGATGGTAAGTATCAAGAATTTTGGCATAGTGATTATGTTAGTCCTACACACCCAGATGCTTTTGATCCTAAAAAAGTGAAGGAGGATAAATAGTGAAGGATATATATTTCAGTAGAGTGGATAAAGACCTTCCTTACTTTTTATATAAGAATATGGATATAGAAATTAATTGGAACGATCAAAAACAAGTCGATAAGTTTTATAGCTTAAGAAATAAATTTATTAAATTAGTAGACGATCATTATAACAAAGGAGAAAAATAATGTATTTATATTATGTATCACACAACAAACATGGTGTAAGAACAATAGAGGCAAAAAACACTTACAATGCGTGTAAGAAATTTGCTTCTCTTTTTAATCTTAATAGTACATCAGGTATTAGTGCTTATATTATGACAAAAAAGGTGGTGGCAGATGAGTAACATTAAAAACTTTTTAATGGAAGTTGAAGAAGACTTTTATAACTTACTTGAAGATACAACCAATGATGTAGCTTTAGGTAAAATAGAAAACAAGCACGGCACAATGGCTATGGAACATTGTGCTGATTTATTAAAAGAAGAATACGAAATACATTTAAAGGGAGAGGTGTAATGAGTAATATTCAATGGAAGGAAACTACTAATAATAGATTAAGTGATAATTTTAAAAAGTATTACAATGAACACTATAGTCAATTATTAGGTCATACAATTACAGAAATATTTTTTGATGCGACCTATGATGATATCGAACCTTTTCCCATTTTAATAACAAAGTATAGAGGAAAAGAATATCAAGTGGCAGTTATGCGTGATCCTGAAGGAAATGGTGGGGGTCATCTTGACATTAATTTAATTAAGGAGAATGAAAAATGAGTATCATTACAAAAAATGTTGCTGAAATACAAAATATTTATCAAAAAGTAATAGGAGAGATTAAAGATAAAAAAGAAAAAGAAATAATACATTGTTTATTTCAAGATTTATCAGACAAATTACTTGACAATATAGAGGAGAAATAAATGGCAATTAAAGAATTGGAAGTAGAGGAGTATATCGAGTACACTTGCGAGTGGGCTGATGAGTTAATGCAGAAAAAATATGGTAAGGACTATGAAAAGTATGTTACCTACAATGTAGATGGAAACACTAGCTACACCGAAGAGGGACAAGATATCTTTAATGATATCTTGTCTAAAGTAGAGCAATGCTTTAATGACTTAGATATATATAACAAGGAGAAATAAATTGAAAGTGTTATCTTTATTTGACGGAATGTCATGTGGTCGTGTTGCGTTGGACAAGATCGGTGCAAAGGTAGAATCCTACCAAGCCTCGGAGATAGATAAATATGCGATACAAATATCGAGCAAGAATTATCCAGATATACAACATTTAGGAGATATCCAGAAATTAGGTTCGAGGGGAGTGGAACTAGAATCACCTGACTTGGTTATGGGTGGTTCGCCGTGTCAATCATTTAGCTTTGCAGGAATGGGACGAGCATTTGAAGATGAACGAGGTCAATTATTTTGGGAGTTTTTACGTGTATTAAATGAAATGAAACCTAAATATTTTTTGCTTGAAAATGTACGTATGAAACAAGAACACCAAGATGTGATTTCACGAGAATTAGGAGTAAAACCTATACTCATTAATAGTGCCTTGGTGTCTGCACAAAATAGAAATAGATTATATTGGACAAACATACCTAATGTTTCTCAACCAGAAGATCAACAAATATTGTTACGAGATATATTAGAGTGTGGGTGCGTGGATCGTGATAAGTCCCACTGTCTTGATGCAAACTATTTCAAGGGTGGTAATCTAAAACAATACATTCAAAAGTCTAGAAGGCAGTTAGTCTTTAATAGTTGTCTACGAGTTGGAGATGCAGACATAAAAGGACACGATAGTATTAAACGAGTTTACTCACCAGATGGCAAAGCACCAACATTAACAACTATGCAAGGTGGACATAGAGAACCCAAAGTATGTTGTGGAGCAGTAAGAGGTCGCTACAAAATAGATGGGATAAGACAAGATCATAAACATTCGGTTAAAGGAATGACCCAACAACAATTAGAATTACGGATTGATGGAAAGACCAATACTCTAACAACAGTACAAAAAGATAATGTAGTAGTAAATCCAGAGGAACTAACTTGGAGAAAACTGACTCCATTAGAATGTGAACGATTGCAAACATTACCAGATAAATATACCGAAGGGGTATCAAATACACAACGATACAAAATGATTGGTAATGGTTGGACTATTGATGTGATTGCACATTTATTAAAACCTTTAGTACAACCTTCTATGTTTTAAACAAAAAAAGCAGTTTATTTGGAGAATAAACTGCTTACTTTTTTAACAATAAAAACGAATATTTATAATGAGTAAACATTCTTTTAAACATTATTCTTTTTTTGGAGTAATGTCAATTATATTCACACCTTCTCCTATCTTTCTTTCTAATTCTTCTAATCGCTTCTCTAACTGTTCTCTATTCATACCTTCAATAGTATTGTGCGTAACTTCTTTTTTATCAACGAACAATCCAGCGAGTTGTCCAGAACGATATTCAGAGTTGATTGCTCCTGTGTATTGACCTTTAGCTTCTGCACCATCACGAAGTCTTTCAAATGTTTTATAGCGGCGGAGCTTATCTTTTTCATATTTTTCATGCTCTCGGGCCAGCTCCCCTTCTAGATAACGACAAACGTGAGGGTTAAGATCAGAATTAGTCAGTTTACTAGCGAGAACCATTGCCGTTGATCTGTTTTTAGTTTTATATCCAGCTTTGATTAAAGCATCAGCTTTACTAATCTGACCCCAATTTTTTACTAATATTTCAACAAAAGTTTTTTGTTTAATAGTCAGGTCATCAGTTGAACGTAATATAGCTTTCTTTTGAGGCATTAAGTTATCACCGAAGTATATAAAGTTGAAACGTAATAAGTAGGTGATTCAACAACAGATTTTCTAAATTTTTTTATTTTACCTTTATGTTGTCTTCTAATTTTTACTTCTTTAATAGCCTGAATAGATTTACTAAAGTTATCATATTTTGTCCACATAATTTGCCGCATTGTAAACTGTATTCTTCTTTTTTCTATAGATTCAATATAAGCATTTAAAACTTCTTCCGAATCTAAATCACCCCAACCACAAACTTTTTGAAAATCTTTACAATTAGATATGATCCAATTATGAGCTTTACCTTTTTGTACTGAATTTTTTCTATCAGAGTGTTTTATTAACACATCTTCAATGGCATTTAACAAAACACCTCGCCATAACTTTTCTTCAGCAGTTAAATTATCTGCATGCACTAAAGTTTTACTAATCCTATAGCCTAGTGTTCTTAATACTTCTGGTGCTAAATACATTAATGTCCATATTTTTTAATTAACCTCACTAATATTTCCTTATATAGTGTTAGGACACGATTGTCAAATTTTGTATCAGATAAATTCTTTTTTAAAGTTAAATAATCACAACAAATTTCTTCTAAAAATTCACATTTTTCTTCAGGACTAAAATGATATAACTCTATTTCGTGTGCTTCATACAAATCTGAAAACCTAAACATCATGACTTTTCTCCTATTTTTTTATTCTTTTATGTCCTCGACTAAATGTTTTTGTTTGAGAATTACAGTTTGGACACAAAAAACGTAAATTTTTTAGTCTATTATCGTTATTAATACCATTAATATGATCTAACACTAAAGTCAAGGGTCTGCTCCGCCACATCGGTTGTAAACTACATACAGAACATACATAATTTAATAAATTTTGCAAAATAATACGATCTTTAACTCTATGTCTAGGGTGGGGTGAATTTACCACAAACACCTCAGAATCACGTTTTCTATTAGATAAAAACCGTCTTTCTTGAGGCGTGAGGCGTTTTCCTTGTGCTATTTTTCGATAAACAAGCGACTTTTTTTTAAGTAATGTCACTTTTTTTTAATATATTCTTTAACAAGTCATCTTTTTTAACGTGTTCTTTTTTTGCTCTGTATGAAATACTATCGTCTACAAGTTTAGCTATTTGTTGATCTGGTGTCCTAAACTTATCGTTAGCTAATCCTTTTAATAGTTTAAACGTGTTTATTCGTATCGCAATACTTCTCCATTTGGTCGTGTCCATGTAATCTCCTTAAATTAAATAATAAAAAAAACCTACGATACCTGCTGTCAATAGCAAAAATAACTTAGGAAACATAAGTAAAAATAACAAAAACAAAGATAAATATATTTTAGTCATTAAAACCTCTGCAAATTTTTAAGCTTTTCTCTTATATCTTCACCATATTCTTTAGCTTCTTTACATAAAAAATCAGCAGTTTCTATTCTTAAACCATATATATCTTTTAACTTATCCATAGCTTCCCCAGTAGATAAAGCCTCATCTTGTACTTCTTGTAAAATACGTTGTAAACCACTATACCAGGCACTAAACTTAGGTGTTTTTGGTGCAGAAAAACTTTCTTGCACTTTAAACATATTTTCTGAAGGGCTACTCATTGTTTTAATTCCATAAAATACTCCTTATATTGTATATACTAAATATAAGAAATATCGCATAAATGTCAAGGTATATTGACATACTTATCATAAATCTATAGATTTAAGTTAGAGGTAATAATGGAACTATTAAATGAAAAAATAGCTCTCGAACATAAATGGACAAAGTTATATAAAGAGAACGGAGTATATACCACAGACATGATACCCCTTACTTTAAAAATAAAAAATATAACTAAAAAATTAATTGTTCAAGATCAAGAGCTTGCTCATAAAAGATTTCACAATTCAAGCACTTAAGTAGCTTGACCGAAATCATCTCCGATGGCAACATCGACAACAGATGGGACTATCAGTTCCACACAAGACTCCATCTCTCTCTTTATTTTCTTTATGTCTTCATCATCTTTTATATTAAAACATAATTCATCATGTATTTGCAGAATAGGTAAATAACCTTTTTTAGCACATTCTATAATTGCAGTTTTAGTTTGATCAGCACTAGAACCTTGTATCAATCTATTTAAGGCTTTATAAGTAAAGGCTCTTTTAATATTATTTCTACCATATTTAGCACTAGCATTATCATATCGTTCAGCTACATGTATTCCAAAATCTTTTGGCTCCCACATATCAAATCTACACTTACGTCCTTTTTTAGTTCTAATAGTGCCTGTGTCTGACGCAAGCCTCATACATTTTTCAGATAAGTTTCTCATAAAAGGTACTTTACGATTATATTTATTTATTAAACTAGTAGCATCTTCTAAAGGTAGCGATAACATATTAGCTAATTTATTTTTACCCATACCATACATTAAACCTAATCCAATAGTCTTAGCTTGTTTCCTGTCAATACCTACGATGTCTGCAACAGTTTGATGAAAATCCGCACTTGCATTTGCGTAAGAATCAACGAGTTCTTGACTACCTTCATAACCAATTGCAGAAGCATAATGTACTGCCATTCTAGGTTCTTGCTGACTATAATCAAAACTTCCCCATTTACAATCTTCTTCTGGTAAGAACAAACCTCTAATTAAAGGGCCGAGTTCCTTGTTACGTGCTGGTAGTTGTTGTAGGTTAGGGTTTGACATAGATAGTCTGCCAGATACTGTTCCCCCGGAGTCATTACGTAACTGTTGTATCTCAGCATGAATACGTCCTTTGTATTCATATTTCATAACACTAGCTAAAAAAGTAGAATGAAATTTATTTACTTCTCTAGCACGAACAATAAGTTTAGATATCTCATTAGAATCACTTAACAACCACTGTTGTGTAAAACTAGGTTCTCCACTTTTAGGTGTTTTAGGATAGTCAATATTTAACTTATCAAAAGCAAAACCAATCTGTCTTGCATTCCATATATCAATATCTACACCACTTAATTTTTTTATAGCATGTAGTACCGTTTTTTCTTTTTGTGCAAAATCTATTTGTAACTTAGCGGCTTTCTCAACATCTACTCGTACACCTCTTTCACGCATTTGTATAAGCACAGGTAATAAGTTTTTTTCTAGTTCCCATACTGTTTGTAAATCTTGCTTACTAATTTCATGTTTAAATCTTTGCCATAAAAGATACGTGAGCCGTGCATCTTGCTCTGCGTAATAGCCAACATATTCTGCTGGCAGTTTCCACATCTCAGCTTTCGGATCTACACCATGAGCACGAGCCGCTTCATTTAAATCCCCCTCTGCTTTTACCTCACCTAAATAATCCTTAGCAAGAGCGTTTAATTTATAAGTATATCTGTTTTCATTAATCAAAGCCCCAGCAATCATGGTATCGACAATTTCCCCACGAACTTCGATACCATATGCCTTCAACCACCCTACATCATATTGAGCATTGTGGAATATCTTACGACAAGGTAATGCACACACGTCTTTCATATATTGCAGTACTTGTTCTTTAATTAAATTACCACCACCAAAATGTTCCATAGGGTAATAACCTTGCCAACCTTCTGTTGCTACAGCAAAGCCAACTATCTTTCCTCGACCTGTAGCCCACCCCGCACCTAATCCATTATTTATACCATCATCTTTGGTTTCTAAATCTATTGCGATCTCATCTGCCTCCGACAAATCTTTATAATCTAATGGTGCAGACCATATATTCTTCTTTAAGTTAAAAACTAACTGCATTGCTGCCATAAAACCCCCTGTGAGCTTGTGTTTGAGATAAAAAACCGTTTAAATGGCCTCTGAGTGCATGTAAAAATACTTTGCTTATGATTATACCTTGAAAATTACTCATAATCACGTTCTATTATCATTTCACAATAGTGTATAGCTTTTTTAATATCTTCCTTCTTACCTTTTAGTTTATGTCTACAAATATACTTTATAACATTACCTTCTGCAAACAAAAGTTCGTTATCGTTAACAAACTTAGAAGGTTGTATTTTAAAATCTTTATAATGATCACTACCTTTATCCCATACTTTACTTGACATTTTTTTTCTCCCTTACTTCTTTTCTAGTTACATAATAATCGTTTTCTTCTACTGTTCTTAAAGTAAAACCTTTAGATAATAAATTCCATAATCTTCCTTCTACTTCATGTTTAGTAGGTCTAGTTTTAAATTCCATTTTATAATTAATAACGTACTTGTTCATTATAAAATTCCTGAATTTTGTAAACCTATAATTGTATAAATTAAAGTATATATTAATAAAAACTCCATTATTCTCCTCCTAAAGGTATATCATAAACCTTTCTAATCTTTGTTAAAAGTTTTAAACTAGGACTATATCTTTTTTCAATTAAATTTATTATGTGTGTAGATGAAACATCTAAATCAGAAGCCATTTGATGCACATCTATTTTTTTATCTTTCATTATTTTTTTAAAATTCATTATCTTTCTCCTTTAAATATATTAAATAATCTTGTCCAATAGGGTAATTGTATTTATAATCACTAGATAGTATATGTAGAGTATCTCTAGCCCTTGTAGCTCCTGTGTATATCACTCTACGTTCATCTGATTTCTCATCTACATTTTTATTATAAAAGTTAGAAGGCCAGTTTGCTTTTGAATATAATAATACATTGTCAGCCTCTCCTCCTTTAACACTATGTATAGTGTCTATAATTATTTGAGGGTCTTCATCAAGTTTTTGTTGACCATATCTTTTTAATAAACGAACAAAATATTCTGTTTGAGCGGGTGTAAAATTTCTAGTTAAAATCTCCCACCAAGGTCTAGACATATCTTCTTTTTGCATATCTAAACCACACCAATCTCTTAATTCATTAAAATCATATAACTTAACATCTACACAACCTGACCAAAACCTAGGAGTTCTATACTCTAAATCTTTTAGAGCACGTATGTATTTATACATGTTCTCTGCTTGTAGTTTTGTAATACCTTTACCCTTACTAATTCTTGTCCAAGCTTTAATACCTTCCCATTGTTTAGTATCAAAAGATTTGTTTACTTTATTATCAGCATAATATAGGCCAGCATTTTTAGCGGCAAAACGTAACTCATTAACTGTAGTATTTATACGACCTAGAATATACCAAGTACCGGGTAAATCACCTATAGGAACTTCATTAAAGTTTAAATATCTTTTTACATAACCTTTTTTAGATCTAGGGTAATATTCTTTTTCTACACTATCTAATATACCTCTTCTTATAATCTGGCTGAAGTGATGTATAGCTTCACCAAATCTTCTAGTTTGTCTTAATATGACCCTTCTACCAGGAAAGTATTTAGTAAAGTATTTAGGGTCAGAACCATTCCATTTATATATACTTTGATCATCATCTCCTGCAATATAAATTCTACTTACATTGTCAGCCATTTTGTAAAGAACAGACCACTGCAACGGAGTGAAGTCCTGAGCTTCATCTAATATCAATACTTTTAATTTAGGAAACTCTACTTCATCTATTGTTCTTTCAATCATGTCTGTAAAATCAATAAAGCTATCTTTTTTATAATGCTCATATGTATTTATCTTTCTAACAAATACATCAAGACTATCTTTTTTATAAGTTTCTTTTTTATAAACTAGTATAGGGTCTTCCATCATATTTCTAGCTTTATCGTAAATACCTAAAGACCAATCCTTATATTGAAAATTATCATCAACTAATCTAGAATCACTTGTTTTAATTATTTTTGCCTGCAACGCATAGTCTAACATACAGTTTTTAGGATCAAATACTTCTTCCTCAAAGTATCGCTTACAATACTTATGTAATGTTTTAAAACGTGCAAAGTCATCTTCTGTATACTTAGGAAAAGCAGCTAAGGCTCTGTCTTGAGCCGTGTTCACTGCTTTATTAGTAAAGGATATAAAAGCAATATCCATAGGATGTACACCCTTGTCTAGGTATCGTTTAAGTATTCTTTCAATTAAGGTATGTGTTTTACCCGTTCCCGGAGGACCGTATATCTTAATTGTTTTTTTGTATATCTGACTTTGCTTCAGAAGTCCTAAATCTTTTGTGGTACTCATCATCCATCTCTGTTACAGGTTCTTTATTCTTTTTAATTATTGTTTCGTGCCTTACAAACTCTGGCATTTCTACATACCAAACATTTTTCTCTCCTTCGTGATAGTCTTTTCTTGAACAACCTAGCATACGTAAAGCATCAGCCGTAGTGTTAAAAGCTTTAGCACTATTCTTTTTAAGAAACCTATCTAACGTGTATTTTTTAAAATAACATATATTAGTTTTACTATCTAAAACTATGTAAGAATCCTTTAGTTTATCAAACTTATCTTGTTCTATATGTGATTCAAAAAAGTCTTTTAGTATTAAATACCTTTCTTCTTCTAGTGTATCACTGTAAGCATGCTCTACACTTTCTACAGATTTTTCTACTATACCTTTCATTAGTAATTCAAAAGGACTAGGACCTTTTCTAGGTTTAGGTAAAGTTAACCAATATATTCTGTAACGAAGTAATTTAACTCTCCAACTCTTTTCATCTTTCATATCTTCTGGTGTGACACTTACATGTTGGCTTTTAAAATCAAATTCATAAAAAGTATTTTTTGTATCTTGTATGTACGATATGTTTTTAAAATCATCAATAATATCTGGTACAAAATCACCTATACCTAATTTTCTAGTCTTACATAATTCTTTGTTACATATAGGTTGGTATTCTAAATGTTTTGGAGGACATTGAAAACTATAACCTTCTTTATGTATACTCTTGGTCATTGTTCTAACCTCTTGTTCAGGTAGAGGTTTAACAAAAATAGAATGGTTTCTTTGTAACATCAAAGCTTCTAAATCAGGTAAGGATATAGAAGGTTTCTTTTTAATCTCTAATACAACTACGTTATATAAAAACTGATGTCTGTTTGTACCAGACCAACCTTCTTGAATTAATTTTTGAACACAAGGAGGGTAGTGTCCCCAATCTTGCTCTATTTCATTTTCTTTAACAGATATCTCACAAAACTTTTCTGGATCTACCTTTTTATTTTCTACTTCTTCTAAAAATCTTTCTAATAATAATGGAGTGTTATCATCATCATAACCCATCTCTCTTGTTCTAGTATGATTACTATAAGGCATATTAATTGTTTTATTACACGGATATACTTCATTAGCTAAAAAATATTGCTCGTTTATCTCACACAACTTTTCTTTTACTTTATCAATAGGGTAAGCCTTAGTAAAAAATACAAATATATGTAAACCTCCACTTTTAGATAATACAGGTACAAGAGGTAACTTATATTTAGCTATAATATCTACATACTTCTTTTGATTATATTCTTTATAATTTGCGGGATCAACATCAATACAAGACCATTTACAATTACCTTCATGTTCTGGTCGTATACCAATACCAATCTTTCCGTCTAAGTGTTGCTTCCAAATACTAGCGGTCACAGGTTCGTGGACAGTGCGATATTCTGCTTGTCTCTTGCCACTCTCAGTTCTCTCGTTGGTCAGAGAGAACTGAACGTGTGACTCTTGATATCCCGCAAACAACTTAAATAGTTTGCTGTGCATACCTACTCTTTAAACTGATTTATATCATCTTTTGCTACAGACACAGTTTCAGTAGGTATTTGTTCAGGAGAAGGAGTTTCCTTCTTAGGATCAAAAGCAACCTTACCAAATATATCTGAGCTTTCTGTAAATGAATGAAAATCTTTAGTCATTTGTCTAGTATCAGCATCACTAGGTTTATCTAAAAATCTTTCAAACTCTACATTCCAACCCCACCAACTATTATTACCATTGGATTCCTTGTTAGTAGTAAGTTTGTACACAGTAGACCAAGTCGGAGGTACGAAAAAACCTTGGTCATCTTTCATTCTTTTAGAACTTATCATAGAATTCCAAAGTTTAGACTTTTTCCTCTGTGTAGATTTCATAGTGACTAAAGCCGTTTCAATAGGCTCATACTTATCATTAAGTATATATACAAAATGATTACCCGTATCTTCTACGTAATGACCATTTTCTAACCTATCTTTGTTCTCTCCATCACGAGTAGTCTTAGTCATAATAGAAGGGTCTCTATGTACACCAATAGGTCTACCCGGAGAATCTCCTCTGTCAGCCCACTCGTTAAAAGTATTTACATAGCCACATGGCACAACGTATACACCATTTTTAGATTTGTATAAACTTCCTGTGATTTCATTATAGATATCTCCTTGCTTTGCTTTATCGTTATACTTAGCTTCGGATTCATCTAACACAGGTGAAGAAGCATGTAGTATCTTAAGAATAGGTAGCTTTTGATCTCTAGCTGTAATATTCTCAGTACCCTCTCCCGCATGTGCACGTAATGAAGTTATGTTACTGTCGTCTTGTTTAGTCTGTACTGCTTTTTGCATCGTTAGTCCTTTCGTTTAATTGTTGTTTTACTTGATACATATAATCCCAATAGATCCATTGGCACACTTTCACCGTTTTGTATCTTTTCTTTTAAGGCGGCTTTGTATGTTTGTGGTTCTACCTTCTCGTCCCTATTAACTTGGAAACCTTTTTCTTTTAGATCTTCGACAATACTACTAACCATATTATCTTGAGCTTTACCAAATTTCATAGAAACAATGTTCTTGATGATACCACCAAGACCATTATCCCGCATCCAAGTAAAAGCTTCTTCTTTCTTAGATACAGGAATTTTTGCAGAATAAAAAGGCTTCACTTCAACAGTAGCACCGTTAGAAAGTTTAAGCATTTGTATTCCCGCTTGTTGCATAAGTTCTGGAATTATCTTTTCAGAAATGTGTCGTTCATCAGATTCAGTTTTCTTTAGTTCTTCTTTCTTCTTAGCGATTTCATTCTGAAGTTCCAATAACTTATTACAAGAATCTGAAATTGTTTTTGACAACTTCATATCGACATTTATTGTCGCTTCTTCTCTTAAGTCCATTGTTATCTCCTTAGTTATAAGACATATATAATATTTAATACTTGCAATGTCAACAATTATTTGTAATATATCTTATATGGGTATTGAAGTATATAAAACTAAACCAATGAGCCACCAACAAAAAGCCTTAGAAAACGGGGTTAACAGAGAGTATTTTGCATACTTTATGGAGATGGGTACAGGTAAAACAAAAGTTAGCATCGATAACATGACTTATTTGTATCATAAGGGGCTAGTAGATTTTGTATTAGTAATAGCTCCTAATTCTGTATATATGAATTGGTGGGACGAGATAGAAATACATAGTAAGGCTAAGGTAAATGTGTATAGACATAAAGTAGATAAAAAATTTATCTTTAAAAAAGATAGTTTAAACTACTATTTAATGAATGTAGAAGCTTTTTCACACAGTGCTCAAGTAAAGAAGATAATACCTTTATTAAAAGAATTACAAAACAAAGCTTGTGTAATTGTTGATGAGTCTACAACTATAAAGAACAGATCGGCTAAAAGAACTAAAAATGTTATACAGTCGTGTAAGAATATACCTTACAAAAGAATACTTAGTGGTTTTCCTGTTACAAAAAACCCTTTAGATTTATTTAGTCAGTGTGAGTTTTTAAAACCAGGGTTATTAGGAACAGATAATTTTTACGTATTTAGAGCAACGTATTCTATTCTTATACCTATAACAAGACCAAATGGTAAAGTCATACAGATACCTAAAAACTTTCACAACACTGAACATTTGTTACCTTTGCTACAAAAGTTTAGTTTTAGAGCTTTGAAAAAAGATTGTTTAGATTTACCAGATAAAATATACCACACTAGAATTATACCTATGTCTAAAGAACAAGCTGAAGTTTATGAACATTTAAAAAATTATGCAAGAGCCGTGCTTGGTGATGAGGAGGCAACTTATGCTAATAAACTTACAGAGATTATTAAGTTACATCAAGTAGCTAATGGTTTTGTAGTAACAGATGATGGCACTATAAAAGATTTGCCCTGTAGTAAGATTACTGAACTACATAATGTATTAGAAGAAACTACAGGTAAAGTAATTATTTGGGCTAACTACATACATAACATAAAACAAATACAAGATAGTTTAGTAAAAAAATACGGACAAAAATCTGTAGTGGTTTATTACGGAGAAGTATCTGTACAACAACGACACGATAACGTACATGCTTTTCAAAATGATTCTAATGTACAGTTCTTTGTATCTAATCCTGCAACTGCTGGAAGAGGTTTAACTTTGACTGCGGCTACTACTGTAATATATTTTAGTAATAATTTTAATTTAGAAGAACGAGTACAATCAGAAGACAGAGCACATAGAAAAGGCCAAACAAATCGGGTAAATTATATAAATTTAATTTCTGAAAATACAATTGATAGCTTCGTATTGCATGCTTTAAATAATAAATTAAAATTGTCAGCCCAAACATTAGGAGAAGATATCCTAAAAATCTAAAGCATCTTTGATAGCTAAAGCATAAAACTTTTCAACCCTAGCTAACCAACGATCTTGGTATTCATTTAACAAATCTTTACTCATAACAAACTTTTGAAAAACAAGTTGAGGAGTACACATTAATATTAAGCATCTATCTATTTCTCCAAAATGTAGACTATGGGCTAAAGAGTAAGCCGCTAGCTGATAATAATAGTCTGTAATCCATTCTTCTCTTTTAGGTTTATTTGATTGTTTAAAATCACCTAATGTCAATACACCGTTAGACTCACACACTAAATCACAAGTGCCTGCCCATCTTTGTTTATATTCTAAATTAACTTCTGTTCCATATATAACATTTATATCACTCATGTTTTCTAATACTGTATGAGCCATAGTACGAGCTAATTCACCTTTCTCAGATAAATTCAAATAACCCTGGCCATTTAAATACTGTTCTAACACATAGTGCATTTCAGTACCTCTTGTAGAAGCTTGTTTCGTGATCCGTGCAGCTTCTTCATTGCCTACTCTATCTCGCCAAGCTTGTAAGGAATCTTGTTTTTGTTTGCTTTGTGTTGCTGACAATATAGTAGTTACACTTGGTACTTTTTTATCTTTTACAGAATAAGTACGTATCTCTTCGTCATTACGTTTTAATTCTTTGTAGTTATATTTTTTATCAAATACAACATCGGTGAGTATAATTCGTTGGTTACTTGTCTGTATCTTCATCAGAATATAAATTATTAAATGTGTACTCAGGATTTAAATAGGATTCATCTTCTTCAGCAGAAAACTCATGTTGACTTGGTATAAAATCAGGAGCTCCTTTTCCTGTAACCCATAAAGCAGGATTAGTAACACGCACTCTATTGTTTGGTTGAGCTACGATTTGACCTTTAAATTCACCACTAGTTATAGCTAATATGTGACTTTGTTTGTGTTGAGCAACGTCATCTCCTAAACTAGTTAACTCATCTCCGTTAGTATAATCAATAGTAAAGTAATATTTAGCATTATAAAAGTTACCATCTATTTTAGTAATCCAAGGACTACTACTAGTTCTGTCATAACGAACTATACTAAAATGTCTACTAGAACAATCCCAAGGCTGAATGAAATGATTAGGTATTCTTGGAGGCCATACATCTAATTGTTCATCAGCCACTAAAGATTGTATTGGCATACGAGCCCACATAGCCCCACCATGAGGACTCTCTAGTCTATTGTCTTCATCTTCACAACCTGTAAATACAATTTGAAAAGACAAAGATTTATCAGGTATAGCTGTTACAGCTATGGCAAGTCCATGTATGAACTCTCCATGATAATCTCTGTGGTTGTTTGTAAACTCTTTACGAACCCATACTTTAAAGTATGGAATATTGGATGTTAAGTATGCCATACCCCATAATAAGACTTATGGGATATATTGCAAGTTATTTTTTCTTTATACCACGTTTTAAGTTAATTTTTTTAACTTTTACGTAAGTAGATCTATTATTTACCATTCTTTTTTTGTAACCTAATTTCTTAAGTGTTTTGTCGCTTGGAAGTGTAGGCATATAATTTTCCTTATTTTTTCTTTTTTAAACTTCTAAAATCTTTTAAAGTTTTTACTTTACTTTTACCTACAGTACCTAAATTTTTAAGTGCAGGGTTTACTAATTTTTTTATACCTTTTTTTACAAGTGCAGTTCTAGTTGGCAAAGGCAAAGCTCCTAAAAATTCTTTAAAAGCTTTTATTTGATTTGCTCGACTATTCATTGCTCTAGATCCACCAAGTACTTTAGCTCTATTGATAAGCTTTTTAGGATCTGTAAAACCACCCTTGTTAGGATTTTTTACTCCAGCCCTAGTAATAGGCTTTTTAGTATAACCTTTAAAACTAGGAGAATCACCAAAACCACCCTTGTTAGCTCGCATCATCTTAGCTCCACCTTTAGAATAACCTTTGGCCATCTTACCGCCTCTGGCTTTCATCATTTTAGCTCCGCCCTTAGAATAGCCTTTAGCCATCTTACCGCCTCTGGCTTTCATCATTTTAGCTCCACCTTTAGAGTATCCTTTACTTTTCATCATAATAATATCCTCTATTTATATTTCAGCACAAGCGTAGCAGTTAATCTCTAAGCCTACGTTAATTTCTTTGATTTCTGGTCTTTGCCACATAATAAACTCCTTATTAGTTTTTTTTGTTTATATAAATACTGTTCTTTTTTAAAGTACCACAAAGTCATTTTAGTCATACACATCACCTCCTTCAAGATAATGCGTTTCTTCAGCTTTATGCTTACTTCCGACCTAAGTCAAACGAATTTATATACATATCATTGTACTACTTATTTGTCTCTATTTCAATCCATTGTCTGCGATTATTTAAATAATCTAAATATACCTGAGTGTCAGCTAATTCTCTTGATTCATTTATACACATAAGATAATACTTTGGAAGATAAATAAGACAACTTCCGTCATCATGTTCTACCTCATGAGCATAAACAGGGGAACTTAAGGTAACAAAAAACTTTAATGTAACTCCCACAGATACACCTATAAAAGCTATTGTTGCTATAGCAATAAAACCCCACTTAACATACTCCATAATTTCTTGTTGTTTCTTATGAGCCTTGGCCCGTGCTTCTTTGATCGCTTTTTTTCTTTTATCTATACGTTTTTTACGCTCTTCTAAAATGTATTCCCATGTCCCGTGACCAAATCTAAGGTTAATTAGCTGTTTCATTTCGTAGAGGGCTTCTTGGGCAAGACGAGCATTTATTACTTCCTTGGCCACTTCTTGTGTCGAAAACGGATCGGCCCCCGACTTCTCTCTTTCTTTTATGACTTTTTTCTGTCCTTCAAAGGCGTTTTCTACATGACTAATTAATTCACCAATATCCTGACAAGTACTGATATTTTTTTTAACAAACTCTACACTTTTGGTAACTAAAGCAATTCCCGTGAGAACCGCACTTACTGGCTCAACCATTTGATCTCTCAATAAAACGATCAAGTTTATCCTCTAATCTACGAAGATGTTCGAGTATTTGATTTGTCTGTGACTGTGCATCATCACGAGGCAGGTACTCTTCCCTGGTTTTATTGAGTAGTATTTGTAATCTCTTTACTTCATGAAACATTCTATTGAATGCCCAACCGACTGCGGATAAAAGAACGGTTAGTAAAATATTCCACAACATCATGTTATCCACGATTAACGCCTTTCTCTCTTCTTTGAGCAATCATCTCACCCATTGGGTCGTCTGGAAATAAATTACCATAATCAGCACTAGAGAAAATATTCTCTAACCCAGTAGGTTGTTGTGTTGATTGTATAGCTGGTTGTTGAGCTTGCATAGGTTGTTCAGGTTGCTCTTCTTCTTCAGTAGGTTTTACTAAATTTAACAAATCAAAAGAAGATATCTGACCATCTTTATCATCTTGTTTTATTTCAGCTGTAGAGGTTTCTATACCTGCTAAATACTGGTCATAAAATTGTTTATCTCTACCTTTTGCATTTTTGTAAATTACATATTCAGGAAATAATTTTTGTTGTTGGTCTTCAGGTAACATATCTACTTTTACTCTTGTGTCAGGCACAGGAGTACCCATGTTTTGAATAACTTCCATAATTTCTTCGTCTGTAACTTTATCAGGATCTATTCTTGGTTTATCTTTATCTTCTTCTAAAGTAGCGTTAAGTATTTGAGCAATAAGTTTTCTTTTAGCTCTAATTTTTTCTGGTAGTAATTTAAATTTACCTGCTCTGGCTAATCTTTCTTCCGTAGTATAAGCATCTAATAATCTTTTAGCAAAATCAGGATTAGTAAGTAAAGTACCTAAAGTTCTAAAAAGCAAAGGAGTAACGATTGCAGCAGGTAAACCTGCTATCATAGCTATCGCTCCAGTTGACGCAGTTTGAACTCCTCTTTTTCCAACAGTTCCGTAAGCTAAACTAGTTACTCTTCCTGCTCCACCAAGAGCCACGGAACGTGATAATAGTTTTGCAGGACTTCCTACTTTGAAAGAGTCCCCTTCTTTAGCTATATACATAAGATCTAATATGTTATCTAAAGCTTGTTTACCTTTTTCTAAATCAGCTTTACTAGTTCCATCTGACATAACATTAACTAATCTATTATAACCTTCGTCTCCTTTATCTAAACCAAGGTTTTTAAGTAACTTATCATAATTAAAATTACCTAACTCTTCAGCAGAAATGTTAATATTCTTTATATCTATTTCACCCAAACCTTCTGCTGATTTTGTAGATAGAGTATAAGGATCAATAGATTCTCCATTCTTCATATTCATTAATAAAGTATCAGCATACTCATCAGGAACATAACCTTTTTCTATAGCTTCTTCCATAAAATCTTGCACATTTTTATAATCTACAGAAGGAGGGTTATCAAAGGCTCTTAAGTACGCATCTAATATAAACCTTGATTTAGCTCTCTTATAAACTTCTCTACCAGGATTAATAGCTCCTTTTTCTGTAGCTCTATTTACACCCAACATTCTTTTTAACTCGTTTACAGAACCAGAATTACCTTTTACAAAAGTGTTTCTAAATAAAGTATTAAACATTGTTTCTGGTGCAGCATTTGCTCCACCTACTACATTTGCTAACATCTTTTGACTAAATATTAAGTTATCATATTTCTTTAATTGATTTTTAATTGTTAACCTATCATAAGGAGATAAAATTCTAGTAGTCATATAATTACTTTTAGTTAATTTTTCTTCCATACCCCCAACAGCTTTTTTTAAATCATCTAAATAAGTTTGTTGCATGACTTCAACAGTTTGTGGGTTTGTTACGTCTGCTTTATATGTTTTAAAAGCCCCTAGTTTTACAGTTTCTCCATCTGCTATTGCTTTTAAATTATCTTGTACAACTCTTGATTTTTGAAACATATCAATGATACTACCACCTTTACCTTTACCATTAATATTATTTAAATCTACTTCCATAGAATATCTTAAGTTTTCTGCTATAGGTATATATTTATCATTAGGCTTTGCATCTCGTAAAGCTGCGTTTACTGATTTACGTAATTGAATGTATTGACCCATAGTATACTGTGTATTTTGTTGCCCCATATCATCTAAAACTTTTACCAAAGAGTTAAAAGGAGAGAATTGATTAGTTATATTTTGTATGTTTGGGTCTATTGACTCTCGCATGGCTTTAGGCATATCTTGTTCAAATCTAGCTCTTACAGCATTTACCATCTTATCGGTTTGTGGCATACCAATAATATCCATGTTCCCATCTGGGTCAAAACTTCTATAATAGCCTTCAAGACCTTCCCATAAATCATCGATTTGATTTTCACTAGCTTTGTAAACATCTTTCATTATAGGTAAAGCTTGATAACCAAATGTTTCTATATGCTGTACTGGAGCTAAAGAACCAAAAGCACTTTGCTCCATAAAAGGTTTTAAATAAGATCTTGTTACAGCTGTTGCAAAAGCTTGTTTTTGTTTTGTTAAAGCAGAAGACTGTAAAGGAAGAGCACCAATAAACTCACCAAAACCTTTTACAATAGGACCCATTGTACTATTAGGATCAGACGCAATAGTTAAACCAACAGGAGCACCTAATTCCCTTGAACGCAATACAACTTCTTTAGGTGATACTCCTCTTGTACCTGATAAAAACTTAGCCCCAAAAGAAAGACCATTTCCTACAATACTAAATAAACCTAAAGCACCACCATCAAATAATAAACTATTTTTAGTAGCTTCAAAAGCTCCATATAACATTTGTTCAGGAGCACTGAGTTTAAGTAATTCATTATTTGTTACTTTAGCTACATCTAACTCATTGTTTGTAGCAAAATCCATAGCACTGTTTCCTATACTATATGCTCCTGCTGCAGCTCCTGAAGCGATAGCTGTTTTAGCAATCGTATCTAACTCTACTTTACTTCTTACTACAGTTGGATCGGACATATTATATAGTTGTTTAGATAATTTCATGTATTGCTTTGTATTAGGAACAACATCTGCTAATCCTTTAAAAACAGCTCCAAGTAATTCTTTTTTACTTTTAGGTACTTTTTTTACTCCTTCAAACAAATCACCAGCTGATTTAAAAAACCTTGATAAGCCTGCTTTTGATTTTGATTGATAAGCTTCTGTTATACTAGCTTTAGTTAAATCATCTCCTCGTAACCAATAATTTGTTAAAGCTGCAACTGTTGCGGCTGCTCCTTCAAACATTCCCGCACTAACACCAGTTTCTGCTTCAAGTGGTTTTGCAGCTCTGGCATATTCTCGTGCTTTAGAGATTTTAGCACCTTGTCTTACTTTTACGACATCCGATAAACTTTTATATCCCGGTACGAGACCTTGACGCAACAAAGCATCTAACCCTTGTTGTTCTTCAGCATTTAATTGACTTGGATCAAAACGACCATCCGATATAGCTTGTCCTATTTCTTGTAATTCTTCATTCATTATTTACCTGTAATTCCTTTTCTCATTTTTGGTATCAAGTTAAAAATTGTATTAGCATCAAGTTCTTTAATAGATTTGTTTTTGCTTCCTGTTAAAGCCTGACTCAAAACATTAAATTGTTGATCCCCTATCTGTCTTCTAATATAAGATTCTGAAGCTCCTGCATTTATTAAAGTCCTAAATTCAAATTTTAATCTTCCATAAGCTAATTGTTCTAGTTCTCTTAAAGCAGTAGTAACATCAGCTACTGATTGAAAACCTCCAATAAATCTAGTCAACTCACCAAATTCATTTAAGTTTTTTTCTGTTAATCTATCCTCACCTTTAAAAGAGTTAGCTAAAGAATATTTTAATTGTACTTGAGCTATTTTAATAGCTTTAAATAAAGCTCTTTTTTGATCTAATTCAAGAGTTGAGTTTTTTACAAACTCATTATCTTTTAAAAAATTATTTACTTCTTTATCAGAAGCATCCGCAATTTCTTTACTTACATCATTTATTTCTGTAGAGTATCTTTTAGCTATTTCTAAACCAGCTGCAGCACCTGTAATTTCTTCACCATTTTCTAGAACAAAAGTATTTATATTACTTAAAGATTCATATAAAGCTCTATTATCAGGAATGACAGGCATCTTTAAATAAGCTGCTGCTGTAGCTTCTTCTTTATCAAAGATATCTTGACCAATAGATGCAAATCTAGTTACAAATTCATTAAAACCACCAACAATACCAAAAGGATTCATTTTTATTTTACCTTCAGGGTCAATAGCAGAAGCCCCTAATTCACGAATTTTTCTTATCCCGTTTATTGATTCTACTGTGGTCTGTAATCTACTTTTGTTTTTTCTATATGTTTTTGGGTTAAATGCTTCAGGTAATTTATTATCACGTACTTGAGACATATCTAAAGTAAGTAAACTCATTAAATCTTGTTTCTTTTGATTTTTAATATCATTAGAAAAAGCACTTTGATCAACCATTTTCATTTGCTCACTTACTTCTTTTACTAAATCTGGGTAAAGGTAAGGTTTGTTAATACCATCCCTTCCTGTATGATGTATCATTAATTCACCAAACTCATTTTCCGATACGGGTATATTATCAAAACCTATAACAGCTCCTTTTTTAGGAATAGTAGCAGTTGTTGTATTTTTTACTTTATATCTGTTTTCTATTGCTTCTCTTTCTAATTTTTCGGATTCTCCAAGAGCAGTATAATAAGCAGCTTTATTCTCTAAAAGTGCTTCTAAGGTTGAATTGTAAGAAGTTTGATATTGTTGCATAGCATCTATAGAACTATTTAACAAAGATAATTTATCTTGATCTAAATTTTCTTTAACAGTATTTTCAAAATCTAAATACTGAAGAGCCATAGCTTCTCTTTTTTCTTTTTCAAGCATGTAAATTTGTTGTAATTCTTCTACTGCTATATTACCTGCTCTTCCAACAATATCTAACAAACCTGCCATACCTTGTTGATCTGTTGTTCCTTGCATTAAATTAAGTCCAAACTTTAATAAAATAAAGTCTTTAGAAGCATCAGGCACATCTTTACCTGCCATTTTATTAAACCTTTCATAAAACTCATCAAATTCAGGAAAAGCATCTTCTTTTCTTTTTAACTCTTCTTTTCTTTCTTCAAATATTTTATATTTTTCTTTTAAAATAGCATCATTTAAACTTACATTACTTAATAATAAAGATGTAGTTAACCCGTCTTGTTTAGGTATAGTTTCATTAATAGTGCTTTTTAAAGCTTTACTAGCTTTTACAATAAAAGTAGGAACAGGTGTGTTATTAGACGGACCTAAATTATCATCAGAACCTTGAAGCACGTTTTCTCCGTCTTTATTTTTATTAGCGTTAACTTCAGGCATTTCGGTCATAGGATTAATTTTAATTTCTTCTTCCACAGGTTCTACTGTATTTTCTTCAATACCTGGTATATCTTGTTCAGCTAAATTAGCTATAGTTTGATCTATATTATTTTTAGGTTCTACAGGTGTTTCTGCTACAGAATCAGGTTTTGTTTCAACAGGTGTTTCTGCTACAGAATCAGGTTTTGTTTCTGTTTTAATAGGTGTAAATATATTTTCATTTTCAATGTTAAAAGGTGTTTCAACTTCTTTTGCTTCTGCTGAACCAAACAATAAATCTCGAGTTGGTTCTAGAGCTGCAGAACTACCAAATATACCAATACCTGATCTAATTGGATTTTTTCTTACAGTTTCAGATCCAGGTAACTTATCTATACCTTTTTTTATTAAGTTGTATCCTATTTTAGCTGGTGTTTTTATTTTCTTAGGGATTACTTTTCCTAAAGCATTTATTATTTTAGGGTTACTTTTTGCAGCATAATCTATAGTAGCTGGAGCAAATAAAGTAGTTCCGTAAGCATTTAACCCTTCTGCTACGGCTTTAGTTTTATCTCCTTCTTGTACTGCATCAACAGCTCCTCTAGTAGATCTTTGTAACTCAAAAAGATCTAACCCAGCTAAAGGTAAACTTCCTTTCTCAAGTATTTTTCCACCAGCTCTTGCTAGAGGCTTACCTGCATATTTAAATAAAGAAACTAGAGACATAAACCTATCCTGTTAACTTTTGACCAAACATTTGAACTCCTTTACCAGCAGTAATACCCGCACCAACAGACTGAGCAAATGGATTTGCTCTAGGTGCTGCAGCTTGTGTTATCTGACTGGCAGTAGTTGGCAATGCTGTCATTATACCTTTTGCAAATTCTAATCTTTGAAAAGGTTCGTAAGCTCTTTCGAGTTCCGTGGCTCGTGTTGCAGCAAGCCCTTCTTGTGCTAAACCTCTTTGTAAACCTCCTGCTTGACTCAGTTGAGAAATATCTTGTTGAGCCATTGCTTGTTGTTGTTGTCCTGCACCCATGAGATTTGAACCAGCTTGCATTTGAGCTTCTGTTTGAAATGCTCTTTGTGTTTGAGCAGCTTGTTGTGCTTGAGTAAATCCTTGAGCCTGTGCTTCTCCAACCAGACCTAAACGTCTTCTTTCTAATTCTGCTTGTGCTACACCTTGACGACCCCCGCCAAAAGCTCCTGCTGTAACAGATTCACTAGCTAATTTATTTTGTGCCATTTCAGCTTGTCTATTTATTTCACCAACAACATAAGATTGATAAGGGTTCATAAAAGCGTCAATGTTTAAAGGAGCTCCTGCTGTTTGAGCAGCTTGTCCAAAAGAAGCAATACCTGATTGAACAGCGGAAGAACCTACTCCAGTCGTACCTGCTGCTTCTAAAGCTTGTTGTTGTAAAGGAGCAAGACCTGCTACTTCATACTGAGGAATACTTATAGGCTCTTTAGCTAAATTAATAGCTTCATCATAAAGAGCTAGTTTTCTAGACTCAACTCCAGGGGCTTCTCTAGATATGGTAGTTTGTGTACCTGTTTGAGCACCGCCGCCGCCACCACCGCCGCCGCCGCCTCCGCCAAAAAGAAAACTCATTTAATCACCTTCCTTAATAAAACTGCTTTTTTCTCGTAACCTGTCAAGGCTTTTTCCCAACCTTCTCTGCCTAAAATATCTATGCAGTTAAAATATCTTTCTTTAGCATATTGTACAATATCTTGCTCTATATCTTTTAAATCTTCTAAATTACCACCAGCAAGTCCAACACGTAAACTATTTTTTATAGCTGCGGTTACGGCTGCACTTTTATTTTTTGTAAACAAATGGTACTCTCCTTTTTGTAAACCTGCTTCGATATCTTCTCTTGTAGCTTTGTCGCCAATTTTAGCAGCAGGTTCAAGAACATCCCAAATTTCATCAGTAAGCATCATTAGCTTACCATATCATAAATTCTTTTTAACTGGTCTTGTTGGTTGTAAAAAAACTTAGAGCCCATTCTTCTCATCTCTTTAAAGTCTTTTGGATTTGCTCCACCTAATATACCCGCACCTAATACGGCATCAGCTCTTGATACAAATTCACCATCAGCTAATTGAGCAAGCATAGTATCTTCATCTTTATCTCCAGTGCCTGAACCATCTTCCACATAACCTTCAGCTCGTACATAGTTACTGTAATCTTTTTCATTATGTTCTGTTTTACTTGGTAAGTAGTTAACACCACCTTCTCTGTATTTTGCCATTTCGGCTATACCACCTTCTTTAGCTGTAAACATAGGTGAACCAAAATTATACACACTTTGGTTTAAACCTGATGAACCTGAATCATATTGAGCTCTTTGACCTATACCTGATAAATCCCCTTGAGCTTGTGCGTAAGCTTGTTCGTATTTTGATTCATCAAAAGGCTCCTTCATTTTAGCTAATTGTTCTTTAGCTTTTTTATCAGCTTCTGCTGCTGCAGGATAAGTTCCTAATGTAGTTCCTATTCCTACTTGTGCTGTTGGACTTTGTAAAGCAGTCCCAACTGTTGACATAGCAGCTTGTCCTGCCGTTGGTGGTCCAGCTGCAAGTAACCCTGAAGAAGTCTTTACAGCTCCTGCTCCTGCTAAACCCGATCCTAGTTGACCTACTCCGTAAGCTCCTATTCCTCCTAGAATACCTGACATTAATGCTGTTTTGTTTGACGCTCCTGTGGCTTTTGCCATCAGGAAAGAGGTTCCTGCTGCTATGAGTGGTACGAGAAAAGGTGCGGCCATTTAATACTCCTATATTAATATATGTCTTAGTTTACCCTTTTTTTTCTTGGTTATCAAGACCCGTAGCTACCATTTCGTCTATTAAGCGTCCTGAATATTGATATTCTCCTACATGTGTGATATATTCTGTGATTAAAGCCATACATCTACCCCCTATTTTAGTCCACAATCTTGAAAAAGCAAAGTCTTCTCCGTAATATATTTTTGTTGTAGTGTCATAATAGGTATCAAAAAAATTATATAAATTAGGTTTTATTACAGTCTTACCGTCTACAACAGTTTCTTGTTTTATAGTAAGTTCTGGATAAGCTGTAACCATTTTTTCTAAAGCTTCTCTTTTAATTAACATACACCCAGTCATAGAATGAGATAACTCAATCATTTCATCAACACAATTTATATCATCTTCTTGGTCTTTTAAACGAACAGGGTATTTATTACCCGCCGTACTAATTTGTGTAAAAGTCATATCAGGTATATCTTTCCATTTATTAAGCACCTTATCCCATTGTATGTTTTTCATAGGGTATGGTATACTTAAAAGGTCTTGGTCTTTACTCAACATTTTAAAAATAGATTCTGTATTAAACTGTATATCACTATCAATAAATAACATGTGTGTAAAATCTGTATTTAAAAATTCTGCTACACATAAATTACGACCTTGTGTTATTAAAGATGATTTCATTAGTTGTAACATAATAGGTATTTGTCTTTCATTACACTCAGCTTGTAGTTTAAAAACAGATTGCATGTAATGTATGGACACCTCACTGTGTACTGGTGTAGCTACAAATAATTTAATATCTTTTTTACTCACCCAGTTAGCATCAGGCGTGTACAAGGGTTCTTGATTTTTCATTTAATATCCCAGTCAAGAAGTTAGTCCATTCTGTTTTTTTCTTATCCCAACTATAAAACTTTTTTACAAAGTCTTGTTGCATTTGTAAATGTTCAAATACCTTTGGTTCGTGAAGCGTGGCTACTGAACTACGAATAGCATTAGCAAAAACAGTAGACAATCTTTTGTAATCTTTGTCATAGGTAACATAAGCAGGGAACTCGGAACAGGTTTCATATAAAGCACCATAATTAGTCACGATACAATATAATCCTGCAGCCATAGCTTCTAATGCAGCATTACAACTTGTTTCTTCCCATATACTAGGATAAGCAAACATGTGGTAACGATACATAAACTTTTGTATAAAGGAATGTTCTTTGTAACCAATGTAGTTTACATTTTCTAACTTTCTTGCTTGCTCATACAAAGGTTCGTACTTAGCTTCATTTGCTTGTTCAAACTCTTCACCATATATTTTACAACTACTAAACACATCAAGATGTACATTACAATCTTGTAGTTGTTGCATTGCACCAAGCAATACATTTAAACCTCTCCAAGGAGTTACATGAAATAACATACGTACCATGTCCCCATGTTTGTAAGGAGTTAGAACAGGAAAGTTTGTTACTCCATTTTTAATTACATGACATCTATCAGTTGGTATATCAAACTTATATCTAAACTTTTCATAGTTCCAATGTGAATTAAACACGTACCAGTCAAACTGTTTGTGGTTATTTTTATCTTCAAACCAAGGGTATATATTAGGTTGATCATAACTATTCTTTTGCCATAGAATATTTACTTTATTATTATCAAGGGGTATTTTACCGGGTATTGAAGTGCATATTTGAAAGTTTTTTAATAACTCTTCATCAACATAATGATCTAAAAAATGATGTTGTATCTCTGTGCCCCCTTTAGGAAACATTATTTTTTAGTCCCACTCATTAAACTCAAAGCCTCGGGAGGTAACATTATATTTACATCCACTACAATATCTTCTTGTTTAGTATCGGTATTAGGATTGTTTACATCATGTTCAGAATCTTTTTTAGACGCATAAACCACATTAGTTTTTTTGTTTCTGTAAGTTTCTTTTGATTCGCATTTAATAGTTTTCATATAAGTATAATACTTATATCAACCATTTTGTAAAGAACGATCTATTAAAGCGTAAGATACTATTCCTTCTACTTTGTCTGCGACATCTGCTGTAAGTTTTAAAATATTACCTTCTTCTAAAACAAGTGTTTTTGTTATTACTTCCTTAGTTGCATTAGTACCCACAGTACTTAAATCAATTTTAAATGTACCTACGGTGTTTGTTACCGAAGTAGTTACATTTACATTACCTGAATGACTATTGTGTAATTGTATTTGTTTAATTAAACATCTACCACTTGTAGGAGCTGTCAATACAGAGATAGCACCAGTGCTGGTTAAATCAATACCTACATTTTTATATTGTATACTCATGACATAAACCAATCAAAAGATTGTTGATCTTTACTTATATCATCTTGGTAAGAAGTATTTAATTTTTGTACTATTTGATTTAAAGCTAGGTTTATTAATCTTTGGTTCTCTACACTATACTCCATTTTAGGATCTGGTATATTTGTAATAATTTTAGCCACTTGTTTTTTTCCTAGTTTTTTTAGGTTTTTTGACCATCATCTTTTTTAAAATACTTGCTTGTTTTTTATGTAATTTAGAGGCTTTTTCTAAACCTGCAATTACGCCTTTTAATGTTTTTTGATTCATTATCTTCTCCCATCCATTTGTGTATCAGCTTTAAAAGTTCCATAACGCCATGTTTCATTTGTAGTAGTGTTTTCTATTTTTAAACTAGCCGCTCTTGCTCTTGCTCTAGTATCTACTTTTTGTGTTGTAGATGATATAGTAAAAGGTCCTAAACTACTACTTACTTCTGTATCACTTGGAAAATCTTTTAAGTTTATAGTAACTTTTGCATTACCAGTAAGAGCTCTAAAGTCTGGTACAAATCTTCTTACCTTTATAAAAAATTCACCCATTCCATCTTGTGTAGTTACTTCAAAATCCCCACTTTGTATACTTCCTATTATAGGAGTAGTAGCACTTGTGTTTACTTGATTGTTACCTACTTCATGTTCATATAAAGTCGTTGCTCCATTAACATTTGTAACTCCTTGTATTGTAGGAAAAGTTGGTACTCCAGTTGGGCTATAATCACTTGCATAAGGATTATCAAAAACTGTTTTGTCATAATACGTTGTTCGTGCAAGAGAACCTACTGTCCAAACTTGTTCTAGATAATTATAAGTAACTACTCTATCTATTTGATTGGAATTTTTTGATGGGTAAAACCAATTTATTTCACCAAATAAAGAATTGTAACCAGCAAATATAACATCCGATGAATCAAAGTTTAAACCTAAATCACCATCATCAATAGTGGTAAAAACAAAATCTTCTACTGAACAAGGTATCTTTTTTACAGTACCATCAAATAAATAAAAACCACCAGCTTGTCCCATCCAATAGGCTACACCATTTACGGAAACTACTCCATGTTGTGATATTAAACCACAGTTTGCTCCAGCTTGTTCAATACCAAAAGTAAAAGGAGGCCCAATAAAACGCATGGTATATGCAGCTGTATCTGTAAGAATTAAATTGTAAGAACCAGCGTTTACTCCTCCTACTATTTTTGTACCAGCATCTATTCTAAAAGTACCAGCTGTGTTTACTGAAGTAGGTGTGTAATCTGTAAGACTTTCTTGATCAGAAAAACGTATAAACATTTTATCTTGAACGCCACTAGCTATAGTTGGTTCTGTTCCTAAATGAATTAAATGTCTATCTCTATCAGAAACTAAAGTCATAATACTTTTTTCTGGTGCTCCTGATATTACTGTTGCTCTGGTTGTTAAAGGAGAAGATGCACTAGGGTTCCATTGAAAGGATTTGTTATTTCTTATAGTACCTATTAATATTTCACCAAAATTATCTAAAGACCAATTACCGGGTTCTAAAACAGTTACAGCTTCATTTGTTGCATCTCCCCAACCAAAATAAGTTGATGCTTCAATTACTGTTGCCCCATCATTGTGAGAGGCTGTTGCAGTGCCAGAAGCTCCTCTTGTTATACCTGTAAGATTAGGACTACTTACACCAGTATATGTTATTAATTCACTATCTATTAATATTGTTCCACCAGTAGCGGAAAAATTAGCTGTACTATCTAAAGTTATTGAAGTGCCTGAACCACCTGTACCAGCACTATCATTTAACAAAGCACCATCTAATGTGTCTGATGCTATAGGAAAAGCCTCTCCACCATAACGACCAGTACCAAAACCATAACCTGCTACTTGTATAGCATCACCAATACTAAAATAAGGTGTTACAGTACAACTTCCAGCAGCAGACATAGCTGTTCCTGTTTCATTAGCCGACATAGTAACTGTAAAACTATCAGATAAAGCTGTTACTACTTGAAAAGTATTTGTTGTAAAATTAGCACCAGAAAAAGAAGTAGCTCCTCCACCAGGTAATGTAACACTTGAAAATAAAAATAAATCTCCTTCTACTAATCCATGAGCTACTTTATTTATAGTGACTGTTGCTGAACCATTGGTAGAAGTAAAGGTGCAAGAAGTAAGTGCAGTGCCTAAAGGAGAAATATCATAAAAAGCTCCAGCATAGTAAATAAATAAAGCTTTATTTGTTCCTACAGCAATAAATCTTCGACCTAGTTTGTCAGCCCAAATGTGCATGGCTCTTGTAACACCTACTAACGTATTTGTTGTAGTTTGCTCCCAACCACCTATTTTTTCAGGATACCCATAACGAAAACGAACATTGTCACAATCAACCCATTTACCTTGTGCTCCTGTAGGAGTAACCTGTTTGTTAATACCAGGTGCTATTTGTACTTCACTTAAAGCCATAATACTCTGCTTTTTTTAAGTTAGTTGCTCATGTACTTTTTGCATCAAAATCTGTTTTTCCATCAAACACTACCCATGTTCGACTATCTTCTTTCCATACATAACCTTTTCCGTCATCTGGATATGTTACTGGTGCATCCCATTGACAAGTATCTTCATTCAATGTCCAGCTATTATAAGGCTTTGGAGGTATGAAAGCATCTTTACTAGCATCATATGTATAACCAACACCAGCATAGTTTTTTCTAAAAGGGGTGCCACCTGTTGCATGAACTCCACCATATGTATTGTAAGATGTTTGTTTATATGTGCTAGTATTTTTATATAAGTTTTGTAAGAAAGTTTGTCCCTTTGCTTCAGT
>Ga0098055_1000093_pt1 | contig 62600 bp, 97 predicted proteins | sample 17_taG_FD_75107 | JGI IMG/M metagenome (GOLD analysis project Ga0098055, IMG submission 75107) | Marine viral communities from the Subarctic Pacific Ocean - 17_ETSP_OMZ_AT15314 metaG | ecosystem: Environmental > Aquatic > Marine > Oceanic | place: Pacific Ocean | collected 2015-01-18 | reverse complement strand
TCTTGCTTGGCTTACAATAAGTTCTCTTGCTTTCTTGTATTCGCCTTGCTTGAACAATGTTACTACATCAAGCATCCAGTCACTAGTACCGCTATCGCCTACCTGTGGTGCTTGTAACACACCCTCTACAACGTTTTGTTGAACAAGGTTAATACTTTTACGCAAGTCAGGATAACTTGCTTGTACATAAGTGTCTAATGTTTCTAAATCTATTTGTACGTTTTCTTCAATACATATAGTTGCCAGTCTTGCTGTAAACTCTTGTATGTCTAACTTCTCAATATGAAAGCCTTGACATCTGCTATGCAATGCAGGAATAATACGTTGTGGGTAGTTACATGTTAATATAAATCTACAACTGGTGTGATACATTTCCATAACGCCACGCAATGCCGCCTGGCCATTTGGAGTAATATAGTCAGCCTCATCTAGCAATACATATTTCAAATCACCAAAAGGCATAGTGCTACTAAAGTTTGTAATCTTATTACGAATAGTGTCAACATTGTTTTCGTTACTAGCATTTATTTCTAGTATGTCCATGTTGTCAACATCTAATTCTTTCAGTAAGACTTTTGCTAGAGTAGTCTTACCTGTTCCAGGGGCACCACTAAATAGCAAGTGCGGAAGTGCCCCTTCTTGTACCCAGCCACTTACCTGCTGGCGTTGACCTTCATCTCTAAAGACATATGTGTCTATGCTTGAAGGTCGATATTTTTCTGTCCAAAGTTCTCTCATTTAATCACCAATTGTGTATATTTCCTGCTATAATAAAGAAGCATGTAATAAAGTTAACACCAACAATAACTGTTCGTATCATTGCAATTTTATCTGCTTCTGCATCTGTTGTTCCTTCTTTTTCCCCTATGGCTTTAGCCCACAGTCTCCAAAACTTTCTTAAGGTCTCCATAGACTAAGTTCCCCTACTTCTATGTGTTGTGGCTGGTTAATTGCCCAAGCAATCATTCCAGCACATTCCTCCGGCGTTAGCATATCTATGTCATCAGCCAAATCTGATACCATATCTGTTTTTACATAGCCAGGATTGATATTTATAATGCGACATTTTTTCTTTGTTGTTAATTGGAATACCTCAGCCATATCGCTCAATGCTCTTTTTTGCATACAATACTCATCGCTTCGTGTCATGCCAACTCTAAAGTATTTGGACCTACTTACAATATTAACTATAGTCTTACTTTTGTCATCTTGCCATTTGCTAAACACTTCTTTTAGCAATTTAGTTTGACTGTAGTCACTGTATGCATTGTTTACAAATACGTCAAAGCCTTTTACTGCTCTAACTATCATATTAGTTTGTTGTATGTCAAAGCCGTTACTTCTACTGAACCCTTCTACTTCATGTTCTGTAGAGAGTTCGTCGAACAATGCTTTGCCAATACCTTTACTGTGTCCTGTGATCGCAATTTTCATAATTAATTATACTATTGTTTTGTCTTGTTGTCAAGACTTATTTGTAAGGAAGTGTTACGTTCTTTGGTAACAGATGCTGAAACTTTTCTGGTATTTGTCCTATTTGCCCACCACCAGGCTTCAAGCCAAAGAATGCTTGTACAGTACACCTTTCTATATCGTGTGTGACTTCTAAGACTCTGTGCAAGGCACCTACAGTCATATCATCATATACATCTATCATACCACAGTTATACTTAGGAGTGTATGATATACCATTTTCTTGTTCAGTGTCTTCGTCTTTGTACCAAACGAACTGACCGCCCCATTCTTCTTTCCATTCTTTGTTTAGAAATAAAGTTAATGAAGCCCATACTGTATCGGTGTGTGGAGGCAAAGTGCCACCAGGTAAGAAGTTGTTTATCCTCATAGGAAAACCTAATCCTCTTAGCATTTTTTTATTTTTGTACAATGGTAATTCTTTGTTGCTGTATAGTTCATCGAGTATACGCATTTGATGGTCTGGTGTTAAGTTAACAGTAGCAGGCACAACACCTCTTGCCTCACCAGCCACAAACCAATCAACTATCTCTTGACCGTGTTGTTTTGCTGATAAGTTTAATGTGTTACCACAATAGTAATTGTGTAGTTCCTCTATTAATTCTTCGCTTAGTATGTTCTCATAGAAGGTAAAATGTTTATCAGCCATCTTGCTCTAACCGTTGTATAATTTCAGCATTATCACGATTCCATTCTTCACGAGTACCAACTAGTTGTCCAAGTTCAGGAAGTTGTAGTGCTCCTGTTGTTATTGCCTTTAGTGTCTGATTTTGATTTGTGTCTGTATAAGACTCTGTGTGTTTAAAGTTTCTAAATTGAGTGTTTGAGTTGCCAGACATAGTACCAAAGTCTTCTTGTGCAGGACCAAAGAACATTTGTACTGCATATCTACTAGTGTTGCTCTCATTATATTCAACTTTGTGGTATGCATTATACTCTGGTGCTTTGGAATCGTCAGTTGTTAAGAAGTATGTACCTGAATTACAATGTATATCATATGAATTCTTGTGTGCTTCTAAGTTATGTAAATCCTGCGTTGTATAGTATATAAATTTTGGTGCTGGATTATTTTCATTCCAGTCTTCATCAGGATTAATATATATTGTTAAAACGCCATAACATCTTTCTCTATGCAACGGCAACCAACTACCAGGAACAAACCTTTGTAAGTACATGTGATGATGTCTCATCATTTTATTATTATGGTATGTGGGTAAGTTTTCGTTGTTATACAGTTCTTCTACTATTTGTTCATGATGATTTTCATTAAAGTAACAAAAGAACCTGCCAAAGTCTCTGTGAGTCCATCGAACTTGGTCATTCATGTATGTGTCTTGCAGAGTCTTTAGTAATTCTGGACTTAAAAAATTATGATATTGTTCGAACATTGCGTCTCCCTATATCCTTATTTATGTGTTATCGACGTTTGCTATTACTTTTTACTGCTGATTCTAATATGGTCAAAGGCGACTTACCGTTGGCTGTTTGCTTTGCATAATATAGTAATGCATTAGTGTCCTTAGGAAAACATGAACCACCATATCCAAACTGTCCGTCGGGTCCTGGTACTTGCATATGACTTTTGCCTATACGTTCATCGTTCCTAAGCATCTCTGTAAATTGTTCCCATGAACTGTTTGAGCCGCTTTGTTCGAATAGCTCGTGTAGTTCATTAAAGAATGCTACTTTGGTTGCTAACCAACTATTAATTGTGTATTTTAAGAAACTTGCTGTAATGAGATCTGTTTTAAATGTAGGTACTACTTTTACAGAACTGTGTCTTACATAAGCCTTTTCAACAACTTCACATTCTTTCCATTTGCCACCTAGTATTTGCATATCAGGATTTATAAAATCATAATCTGCATTTGTTTCTCTGAGGAATTCTGGATTGTAAACTATTTTTAGTTGGAAGTCTTTTTTAAACTTGGTTAAGTAATATGGTGTAATAGTGCTTTTAAGTACTACAATACCTTTGTATTCTAGTGCTTCTAGTTGTGCTAACATATCTCTTACTATGTATATATCAACGTCTTGGTGGGTTTCTTGTTGTGGAGTAGGTAAGCACACAAAAGTGATACTTGGTCCTGCTTCAACAAGTTCCTGTAGTGAGACGCTGTTTTCAACTTTAGGGTCTACTATAAATTTTTCAACATCCTTGTCAAAGCCTTTGTTCACTGATCCGCCTACAAAGCCGCAACCAATGATACCAAGTTTGAGGGTGCTCATTAGACCAAACTTGCTATTAACTTAACAGCATCAATGATTTTACCAACCATTACTGCATCTGCTTCAGTTCCTATCCTAGCACTAATTTTAGCAGAGTCTGTAATATCTTCAACTAACTCGCTGTATTCGTCTTCGGACAAATCGCCTGCTTCTACTAATGTTTTAAGTTCTAGTACTTGTGACTTTAAATCTTCTTCTAATTGTGTGTAATCGCTCATTATTTTTTCCTGTCTCCAAATGTATCCATTGCTTCATCTACTAACTTTGAAATGTTTGCTCTTTTAATTCTACAGTATGCTGGTGAAGGATTTTCTCTTTCACTTATTTCTACTGTTAAGGCATGTATTCCTGCGTATATTTCTGCTATGTTTTCTTTAAGTGTACCTTCGCTGTACTTCATAAGTACGGCACTATAAAATCTCATGCTTGTCATTTCCATGCCATTGCATGTTTCACTTAAATCTGCTACCACAGATAGTTCTGCAAGTTTCATATACTCGTTACCATCAAAATCTTCTGGTACATAATCTTTAAAGTTTGCACAACCACTTATCATGATTGCTACAAATAAAAATCCTATAATTCTATCTTTCATGTTGCTCTCCTATGGAACGTAATTTATGGACTTGCCTTTACCTTCTAATACTGCTTGAACACGTTCCTGCCTTTTCTCTTCAAGCCATTCATCTTCGCCTGCGTAATCAGGTGCGTTCTCCATAATCTTTTCTAGTTCGAATAATACTTCGTAGCACTTCTTCTTACAACCCCAACCATTGAATCCATCTATACGTGGATCAACCATAACATGATACCATTGTTGTAATTGTTCTTTTACAGTTTTAACTCCTGTCTTTTCAATGTATGGCATCAGTCTTCCTTGTTTTGTTGTATTTGTAATCCTTGACCTAACAGTATAAAAATAAGTGCTGGTAGATACAACCATTGACTTGCACCTGTAAATAGTACTGCTCCTAGGAACATAAGACCTGCGAGGCCAAATGTGTTGAACCATGGATTAGTTTTAGGTTTGCCTTCGGTTGGTAGTTTCATGAGTCTAGTGGGTTTCTGTATACACCGTCAAATGCGGTGTCTTTGTTAAATTGAAATGTGTTATCTGGTGCTTCATCCGATACTGCTAAACAGCCTGCTGGATCTATTCTCCAAACATTGCCTTTACCACCTTCAATACGATCATCGTTAAGTTCTAATGCCTCAGTCCATCTGCCGTACTCTACATAAATCCATTGTCCTTCACTGACTAAGTATTGTGAATCCTCACCTACTTCTAGTACTTGAAACCAACGAGGAGTAATACCCTCATTTTTTCCTGCTGTAGACTTTACAATAATACCGGACTCAGTTACGTGGTCTTCGAAGTCTCCGTTTATTGCTAGTATTGTATCTCTGATTGCTCTTAGTTTAACCATTTCTTACCTTGTTTAATAATATTTGTGTTTCTAACATTGCTTTTAATTCGCCACCTTCTGCACCTTCTAAAATATCTAGTAATGCATCAAGTTTTTCAAGTTTTTCTTCTGTTAGTTTTACTTTGCCTAGTGTGAGACTTTCGATAGGAGTTTCATCAAATCCAGAAATTGTAGAATCTGTAGATATAGTAATGTTGTCTTGCCAATCAACAATGTTGTCAAGACTATACGATGTGTTAACTATTGATGAATCACAATCAAGTGTAATAGTAGTGGGACTGATAGTAGTAGTTGTAGTACTAGTTTTTGCCATCCTTTTCATCCTCTGTGTAGTATGGTACCATTTCTATGTCGCCGTTTGGCTGTTCAACTTCTCTCCAACCTAATGGTTGATTGTCGTCCTCAACATCTGCTGTTCCTAATTTTTGCTTTCCGATATCAACATGTTCAGGCTCGTCAAATTCTTCAGGCTCGGTTACTGCTTCAATTTTATCTTCCAACACTTCTTCTACAGTATCTAATACTGAAGGTTCTTTTGGTGCAGTTCTTTTATTTTCTTTTGCCGTTTTTGCTGTTTTAGGTTCTAATGGATTTGCCGCATCTGGTTCTGCTTTTACTCCAGGCATGTCGCCTTTTAAACTTACTTGAGATGTACTACTCGAAGGATTTTCTTGGTAATATGCTCTAACACGATCTTCGTTGGCTTGAACTATCTCGCCGCCTTTGCCCACAACATCACCGCCGGCATTAACTTTCATGTTACCGACTGCTGGGGACTCTTTGTTAGCCGCAATTAAGGCTTCCATATCAATTGACTGTCCCCTATTGCTTTTTCTTATCACCATGTTTTCCTCATTTTAAAAATTCTTTTATATCTAACTTATATTTAACCGAATCTACCTTATGAATACCCAGTAAATACAGTATATAACTAGCAACACTACTTCCTCTTCCAACACCCCAAACAAGGCTGTTTTTACGCATAGTGTCAATTATATATATCAACAACTGTAACACAGGAAATAACTTCCTGGCCTCAAATTCTGCTAATTCCATCTCTACTCTAGCGGTTATGATGTTTACATCTTGTCCTGATGTTGGTATTAGTCTACGAATATACTCAGCAACATCAATTTCTTTGTACTTTGCTGGTATGTTAAAGTCCTTGCTCCAGTTACCTTTGCTTACTAACTCTTCTAAATCAAGTTCATAAGCAGAGTCGTTATATTCTGCAACAACACTATCTTCGAATGGCACATTTACTAGAGATTTATTTCTATACAGTAATTCTATGCCTGTAGTTTCTGTGTTTTGTATATCCATAATCGTTATTATATAATACTATATAACAAATGTCAACCTTTTTCTACCAAGTAACATACAATAGAAATGCTATTGCTATTCCCATGATTGTCCAAAACTCTATATCTCGCCTTGTTATTTTTTTCATACTAACTTGGGTGTCCAACCCTTTTTCTTATTTGTTTTAGAAACTCTTAATTCTTCTAGGTCAATTACTTCACCTGCACCTTCTATAGTTTCGTTAAACATTTTTTCAAATGTTGTGTCAATGTAATCTAGTGCTTCTTTATTGATTTCATCACCACCATTGTCCTGCATTGTTTGGCGCCACGAATCTCTGTCCTCACTATCTTTAGCCATTCCATCATATGTACTAATGTCATATCTAAACCACCAACTGGTATCCCAATAACTGTTTTCTGGCAACCACTCTTCGTGACTTGGCAATTCAATCCATGTGTCATCTTCCATCTCGTGGATTTCGTATGTGTATGTTAGTTGTTGATCAGTGTCTGCTAAAGTGACTTTATCAACTAATGTATTATTATCAACAATGCTGTTAAGTTTACAATGCAATGCCGCTAGGAATGTTGTTTCGCTAAGGTCTGGAACAATTATAATATTGTTATTGTATTTCTCTAACAAGTTAACATCTGGATTGCCTATCTCTGCTAAAAAACTGTGATCTAATACTTGCTCTACAAACATGTTAACTTTAGCATAACTTTTATTTTGTGCTTTAGTGGCTTCTAAATGAGGATCTACTGCTTCAGGATTTAGTTTGGTTGTCATTGAATACGTTAGTCTATACTCTGTTGTTTGTATTGCATTCTGATCAGTGTCTATCATTAACACTCTCATTGGAAGTGTTTTGTTTAGTGTTACAATTCTCATAATATTACCTTACTGGAGGTTCTCCAGGTTTTTTCTTTGTGTATACTTCTATGTATGCGTTTACTATTTCATCTTTAGAATAGTCGGGTGTGTAATCAACATGTTCTGTCTCGCCTATATCAATTACAGTATCCTCTTTTTTAATTCGCTGTGCATATAAGGCGTCTGTGTAGGCGCTCTGAGCCATATCAATCATGTTTAGTAACTGCTGATATACTGGGCTTGATTGTTGTGTTTTAAATAGTCGTTTGTGAAGTTTTTCTAATTCAGTAACTAGTTTGCCTTCAGGAAGTCCGTTAACATAATCATAATAATCAAACATATGAACTCTCCTTTCTTGTGAAGTTTTCTAATCCACTAACTAGTGCGAATGCTTTAGCATCATCGCGATGGAATCTAACTTCTCCTTCTCTGACTTGAAACTCCCAGAACTCTTTAAGTCCTAGTTCCTTTAACAAGTTTCTACATGCTTGGTCAAACTTTGGTTTTAATTTTACTTGATTACGTCTCCAATCCATCCAACTTTCAAAAAAGTATGCAGTACGTTCAGAGACTGAAGGACGAAGAGTACCAAATGCTTCAAGCATTCTATCATCGCCAAAAATTTCTTGGTATGTATTACTGCGTTTGGTTGTCTGCATAATATGTATCCAATGTTGTTTCTGATATATTTAGATATTGCTTTCGCTGTCTAAAGATAATATCTAAGTTGGGAGCCGCATTTGGAATAAGATTCTCGATAGTATAACTGTTTTCGTTGCCTACTGCATTACAGTTATATCCTCTAATCTTATGATTCAACTCGCCAAAGTCTAGATCTTTATCGTTATCAAATTTTCTAAGTACTACACCGTTTGACACATAGTTTGCTGTGGTTGTGAACACGTCATCAGTGTCACAAATAATTGAAGGTACATTACCGTCTGAGGTCTGTGTGTCCATTAGTATGCTAAATCTATTATTAGCACTTAAAAATGTGTAGTATCTATCACCTGTCTTTGTAAACTTAAATCCAATCTCTTGGTAAAAGTCTCTCATTCTTGCGTCGATACTATTGTAAATAATACCGCTTACATAATTTAGTCCTTGTTCGTTGCCTGGACTTTTAGTCTTTTCGAGTTGATGTAGAGAGCGTTGTAACTCACCAAACTCTTCTTCAGGCATTAACAATGTACGCAACCCTACATTTGGTCCTGCTGGAGTAGTTTTAATATACATACCAGTATCATCTGGATCAGGTTTAGCACCAATACGTTGTATTACGTCCTTGCTACAGATAAAACCAATACCACTAATTCCTACTTTTTCAGGATTGCTTACAGACTTTATTATTAGTATACATAGATTCTGTGTCCATACAGTAACAGCACCTGTGCTGTTCCTTGTGCGTTTAGCAAAGCCAAGTTTTGTTAGTTGATCCTCTACCATGTTTATAGGCATAGTCGCAGGATCGTATGTGTATTCTAAGAAACTGTAGTCTACTTCCATTATATATTAAACGTTACGCTCTCACCACATCCACAAGTACTTTCAGCAAGTGGCGATGATATCTCAATCATGTTACCTGCTATACTAGTTTTCTTGTCTACAGTACTGCCTATAAGATAAGGTTTACTCATGTTATCTAAGTAAAAACTCCATCCTTCGAATGCTATAGTAAATTCATCTAATCTTACTGATGATGTATCCTCTACCATTTCCCATTCGTAAGCAAATCCGGCGCAACCTCCTCCTGTTAGTTTTAATCGAATGCCGTGTACATTGCTCTCTTCTGCTACTTGTTTGAAGTGAACCTGAGCACTCGGCGTTATGGTTATAAGTTCTTTTTTTGGATCGAATGTTTGCATACTAGTATTTAACCGTTTTGCATCGAAAATTAAGTACATAACGACTACCTTGCTTTATTCTGTGTACTCCATGCATTGTATTGTAATCGTAATACACCATATCTCCTTGTTTTAGTTCCATTAAATGCCCTTCAACTATCAACTCTCCGCCTACATAATCATCTGGATGATTTAGTTGTACTATAACACTTAGGTCTGATTCTTCGAATTCGTGTTGGTCTTTGTGTGCTGGAATATGACTAGTGGTACTATACTTTAATACTCTTGCTTCAACTAGCTCACACGGTGGTAGATGCTTTTTAGTTTGGTTCCATGCATTTTGCAATTCTTCTTCAGTAAACTTGCTTAGTAAGAAATGTCCTACAAAACTAGGCCAATGCCTGTCTTTGGCAACACCATCTATTACAACGGTATTAGGTAGTTCTTTGTATTCTTTAAATACTGATACAATATCTGATAGTGATAATACATTAAAACGTAGGTTAACTTCTCCCACTACCTTTTCTCAACTATCTCGTCTGCCAGTCCCCAATCAATAGCCTCTTGAGCTGATAAGAAATTATCTCTATCCATACCTGCTTCAAATTCTGCATAAGTTTTACCCTTACTATTATGCTTTACATAAATTTCAGTAAGGTCTTTTTTCATACGTTCAATTTCAGCATACTGAATAGCAATATCAGATGCCATTCCTTGAGCACCACCTGATGGTTGGTGAATCATTGTTCTTGCTTTAGGTAGTACGAAACGTTTGCCTGCCGCACCTGCCTGTGCTAGTAGACTTCCCATCGAAGCCGCTTGTCCCATTACAATAGTTGATACGTCTGGCTTAATGTATTGCATTGTGTCGTACATAGCCATGCCTGATGTTACTACACCGCCTGGTGAGTTAATATAAAAACTGATATCAGCATCTTGATCTTCTGCTTCTAAAAATAATAGTTGGGCACAAATGCTGTTCGATACACCATCATCAACTTGTCCATTAAGAAACACAATTCGTTCTTTTAATAGTCTGCTGTAAATGTCGTAACTTCTCTCGCCTTGTGCTGTTTTCTCAATTACATATGGTACAAAGTTCATGTTATCTCCGTTAGTTTTGTTTCACATATTATACATGCTAAATTGCTTAATGTCAAGCATTAGCAATGTTTTTTATTTGGTTGAGCATTGCCTGTAAGCCTTGCTTCTTTGCTAGTGATAAATTAGTTCCAAGAAATTTGTAGTCGTTGTATTCTATTTGGTTAACTTGGTCGACTGTTTTACCACCGATAGTATCACATAGTATGTATGCTATACCATTAGTAAACATTGTGTTACTGTAAAAATTAAAGTACCATTTGGATTCTTTTTGTGTTCCTGCTATCCAAACGTTGCTTGTACAACCTCTAACATAATTTGCATTTACGCATACTTCTCTGCTGTTAGATTTGTCTGCCTGCTTACCAACTGCCATTAACCAATCATTAAACTGGCTCTGGCTGTTAAAGTCTCTTACTGTTTGACGTATTTGTTCTAAGGTTTCAAGCATATAGATATTTATTAGTAGAGTCATAAAAAAGGCCCACTTAGTGAGCCTTAATTGTTTGAAGTGTTAGTAAATCTACAACCCACTTAGTGGTTTTAAAGCAATGTACATAAACCAACCGATGAAGGCGAGACTACCTAATGTAGCCAAGTCTTCACATGTTCTACCATCTGGACAGTATCTGTCCTTGAATGTAGACATCGCGTTTACAGTACGTTGAATTAAAGATTTACCTTCACGTATGATTGTGATGGTTGACATTATATTCTCCGAATCTAAATAGTTTAGCATCCGTATTCACATATTCTCTCGAACTATGCTGAGGGGTTAAAGTTCCTTAACTTTTGTATGATCTCTATAATGTGCTGTACTTTCGCAATAAAGTCTACAGTGGATACACACCACGGCAACACTAGACAATCAACAACCGTCCTCTTGTGGAAGAAGGAGTGCTTTTCTAACTTCCGCTGATATTTATCATATAATTAACTGATGTGTTAAGTTATTGGGTATTTTTAGTCAAAAATAAAGACGCCTGAGCGTCTTTATTTACTCGAGTAAATTAAATTACTTTGATTGAGATTTTACGCCTGCTTTTAGGTCAGCGATCATCTTATCTTTGTTCTTGCGTTTGTCAAGTTCAATGCCAAACTCTCTGCCCAACTCTTCGAGTTGTGCTTTTGTTTGAGCTTTTAACTTAGCAGGTGTTGGAAGTTTTTTAACTTCTGCCTTAACGCCTTTGGCAACGTTAGATGCCGCTTCTTTTAAATCAGCAACATCGACTTTGCCATCGTCATTAATGTCCAAGTCGTTTTGGTCTTTGTTAAAATACCAAAATGCTCCACCAACTGCTACAAGAATTAATACTATAATGTATTCCATGGTTAACTCCTTAAGTAGTTATCTAGTTTATTTAATTCGTCGTACCTAACAGAATCAAAGGGATGACTAAGATTGAACGGATTTGTACGTTTGTAAGTAGTACTCCTCACTCGGTCAGCGACCGCATCTACAATCGCTCTATCTTCGTCGGTTAATTTAGTTTGATCTACATCGCCTCTAAGAATAGAAAACAATGCAATGTCAAACTCTAAGTAACTAAAACCAAATTGGTCCTCGTCACCGTTGGCAATACCTAAGCCGTCTGTGGGTACTGCCTCCACTATAGTACGTGGAACTCCAAGATGTTCTGCTAATGCAGGAACTTCCCAGCTCTTTGTCAATGCTTGGATAGGTGAGACGTCACCAACGTCACCATGCAATGTCCAAAATCCTGTAGCAAGTTCTGAAAAGTTATCAGTACTCGCAACTAAACCTTTATGTTTACTAGCAAGATCATACAATGTAATCATTCTAAGTCTTGCTCTAATGTTACCTTGACGTACTTTATCATCTGATAATCCGTCATGCGAAATTGTTTCATCCATAATAGAAACTAATGCATCAAATTGTTTAGACAAGTCATGTTCAATCCAACTGTCTAACTGTTCCATACAAAATGTTCTGGCTCTTTCTAGTTCTTCATCGTCTTGATGAATAGGCAACATACAACCTGTTACTGACCAACCTGCTTGTTTAAATAGTAAAGCAGTAACGGCACTATCAATGCCACCACTAATTCCTATTACCACATGCTCGAGACCATATTTTGCTTTGTATTCAATCAAGTCTTTTACTAAGGATGTTTGTAATCCTTGTATGTCGTTGTGAAAAATTCCAAAAGAAATTTGTTTTGCTAACTGTTCCTTAAACCAAGGAGACAGCTCAGGGTCTCTATTGAGTCGATATATGTCTGGCTGTATAATCATATTATATTAGTATTTATTAATTAAATCCTGTTTTATCCATGTTTTTGGCTAGGTATTCAGCAAAATCTTTATGAGCTTCTGCGTCTGGGTGGAAAAATCCACACCTTTCTCTGTCTGCTTGGAAGTATGTTAAGTGGTAATTTTCGTCAAACATAAACAACTTTGCTCTGTTATATGTGTCTATACAAAAGTCCCAATACTCCCATTCTTGCTTAGTCTCACAATGAGATTTGTATGCTTCAGTGTGCGGTCTATGGATGCCATCAACTTTAATGTAGTCTTGATTAAAGTGGGGAACTAGGTGTAGTTGGTAATTGTTTACTGTGGCAAAATTTAGTATGCCACTAAGTGCTGTATAAAAACTGGCAACCAATTTATTATCTGTTAAAAATTCAGATAGCAGTATTTCTTTATTAACATTAAAACGTTTTATCATTTGTGCTACTTCAGGGTCTGTACTGTCTTTACCGTCTGCGTTTTCAAATGCAAAGTTGTATCTACCCTCGTCTTTATCAAGTGTGTATGTTCTAGTAGGCCTGCACATACCAACAAACAATGTGTCGTTGTCTGGATTAATCTCACCTTTGCTATGCATGTTTTCTAGTTGCAATAAAATATAGTCCATGCTACTTGCAGTTTGACAATGTGTTACTATTTCTTTATTTAATAACTCTCCAAGTAAGTATGGATAACTGCTTTTTACAGGTCTACCAATATAATCCCACGGAGACATGTTTGTTTGTTGTGCCATATGCATGTGCCACATCACAACTGCTGTTTTAAAGTTGTACTGATCTATCAGTCCTTCCTTCATAACATTTACTAGTTCAAAGTCGTTGTCTAGTACCTCATGGTCTTCTATCTCTAATCCACAAGTATGGGAGTCGCCAAAGAAAACAAGTCTGTTCATTCTTGATTATGCTTTGGATCTTTTTGTTGTGCTATCCATTCGGCAATGCGTTTTGATTGTTCATCAATTTGTTGTTGCTGGTCTTTGATCTTTTTGTTTTGGAATCTAATTTTATTATTCTGATGTGTCTGTTCCACATTATTCTCCAATTGTGTTTGATTCGTAAACTGTATTATATTGTTTACTATTACTTACTTGAATAAATGTTGTGCGTTTACTTAATTCCTTTAAGCTCTTTGCACCAACATAAGTACAAGTACTGCGAAGACCACCAAGTATGTCTCTAATACTATTGGCGACTGCACCTTTGTAAGGAATCTGTACAACCCTGCCTTCGCTTGTTCTGTAATCTTTAACATCATTGTTCTCCTGTGCTGTATTTGAACTCATACCATGAAACTCTACAAACTTCTTTTCTTTTACTTTGTGCTTACAGTGATCTAAGTGTGCTCCAACTTCATATTGTAGTTCATTAATCTCTACAAATTTATTTACCACCTCACCGCCGCCTTCGTCGTGTCCTGCTAACATGCCACCAAGCATAACAAAGTCTGCTCCGGCACCAAATGCCTTTGCTACATCTCCAGGACTTGAACAACCGCCATCAGCAATGATGTGTCCGCCAAGACCATGAGCGGCATCGGCACACTCAATGACTGCTGAGAGTTGCGGATATCCAACGCCAGTCTTAATGCGAGTAGTACAAACACTACCAGGGCCAATGCCCACTTTAACGATATCTGCTCCACTTAAAATTAACTCCTCTGTGATATCAGGCGTTACTACATTGCCTGCAATAATTGTTAGTTTAGGATATTTCTCTCTGAATCTTTTTACAAAGTCTAAAAATCCTTCACTGTATCCATTAGCAACATCAATACACACATACTCTAATGATTTGTTTAGGTTAAGTGTTTTCTCAATTCGTTGCTCGTCTATATCTGTAACACCTGTACTAACTGCCATGTGTTGTACTAAATCTGATTTGTAAGGATTGTTATTTAACCAATCCCAAAAGAATGCCGGGTCTTCTTCTTTGACCAAGCATGTGAACATATTGTTCTTTGCAAGTGCAAGTGCCATATCCCATGTGCCAACACCATCCATGTTGCTGGCCATAATTGGTACACCTGTGTAATACCTTTGACTATGTTTAAATTGATATGACCTTTCTAAATTAACATCACCTCTGCTTAACATAGCACTTCGCTTTGGACGAAATAGTACATCACTGTAATCTAGTTTAATGTCTCTTTCAATTCTCATTAGATAGTTTCCTTTGTATAGTTTCGTCTACTGTTTCGTAAGTGTGTGTTATTTTTTTAACTGTTTCGTGTGACTCATGTACACCAGTAGTATCCATTGGGCGATTTATTGTCGTGAATGTTGTTTTAAATACTGTTTCAAACCATGCCCATTTGCCTGTAACTGTTTTTACTGGTAGCCATGCAAACATTTTTTTAGAATCTGAAGTAGAAAATTCAAAGTGTTTTAAGTGAGGGTATCTCTGATATGCAGGATGGCTATGCTTCTTGTTCATCATCGTACTCTTCCCAATACTCCGACATGTTTTCATCTTCTTCTGGATCTTTGTACTCGTCTCTCCACTGGTCTGTACTCCAGCCTACTTCGGCCTCGTAACTTTTACCCATTGTGTCGTTGTAGTCGTAATTTGCTTCTAGCCATACTTTGTCGTATGCTAGGTCCTCAACAAACTCACCCATGCAAGTTTCGTTAACTGTCATTGTAAGTTTCATTGGATCAAACTCTTCGTCTGTATCAACAAACCAAGTAGCAAAGCCACCTTTCTCAACACTCATAAATGCCATTACAGGAGTACACCCTTCTGGTGTTTCACCGCTTGAATCAGTACTGATGTATCCACCTTCTCTGCCTTTAAGCCAATATGCTTCGCAACTGATTTCATTTTCATCATATTCGTAATCATCTGAACCATCTGCTGGAATACTTGATACTGTGAAGCCACCGTCTGCAAATGCGGCATTGATATGCTCTTTGTCATCTACTGCATACCATCCTTCTACTTCATTGCCATCTTCAAAAATATCCGGTGAGTCTTTATCTATACCTTCTTGCTCATCGTCCCATTCACTAAGTGACAGTACATGGTCAATAAAACCACTTGAATGTGAACCATCTGCTTCTACTTTAGGTGCCCAGTATTTGGCAAATTCTTCTGAGACAGTACCGATAGCACATTCGCCTCCATATCTACCGCCTTCAATTCTATATCTATATTTTGCCATTGTTTTCTCCTTAGTCTGCAAATGCTCTTTCTAGCAAGAAGTCTCCGCTTTCGCCAACATTACCTTCTTGCCAACCTAAACTTTTAAACATTGTTCTACAACCTTTGTTTAAATCCGGGGAACCACATACCATTACAGTATCTCTACCTTTAGTAAAACCACTTGGTAGATAGTCCTCTATGTAATTCCAAAACCTTCCAGGCCTTACATATGGTTCCTGAGTAACAGTATTAATATACACTAAACCTCGGAATAAGTCAACCAGATTATCTATTTCATTTATGTATGATAGTTCGTTAATGTTTCTTACAGTATGGAATAAGTAGACATTCTTAAATCTATCGTATGTTTCGTAGTCACTTATAATACTCATAAATGGTGCTATACCAGTGCCTGTGCTTAATAGTACAAGGTTTTCGCTAGGGTTCAAGTAATCTATAACTAAACTGCCCACTGTCTTAGGCTTTATTAGAATCTCATCGCCTTCTTGTATATTTTGTAAGATTGATGTTAAAGGACCGTTTGGTACCTTAATACTTAGGAATTCAATATGGTCATCGTAGTTTGTACTAACTAAACTATATGCTCTGAACACTTGCTTTGCACCATTGTACTTTTCTTCTGGTAAACCTATCATAGCGAATTCGCCATTTTTAAATCTAAATGTTCTTGGTCTATTTGTAGTAAAACTAAAAAGCCTGTCGCTGTAGTGTGTTACTGAAGTTACCTCGACTGTGTGCATTTTTTATACTTGTTTTTCCCACGGATAAACTAACCACACATCTTCTTCGGATTTGTTTATTTCATGACAACAATATTTTACAAAACCAAACGTACTACCAAAGTTTTCAGTTAGTGTTGCAAACCTAACGTTGTGTCCCCAAATCATGTCCCACTTCATATCATCAGGAAAGCAATTCGATTCCCAATCCTGTTGCAAGTGGTTTAATGTTTCGCCAGTGTCATTGATGTCGTCAATAATAAGAATTTTTTTACCATTGTATGCATCTTCACTCATCCAACAGTTTGATTCTGTTTCTGCTTGATCTCTAAAACTGATTTTAAGTGCATGACATGTGATGTCTGTTTGATTTGAAATTATTGTAGCAGGTATATTGCCACCTCTGGTTAGTCCTACTATGTAATCAGGACGCCATTCGTCTGCGTACATCTGCATAATAATGCTTTGACACATTAATTCAACGTCTTGCCAACTATAGAAATGCTTTTTTAATTCCGCCACTGCTTGACCTCATCATTAATTACATCAATCTGGGGAGAGTCTTGACTGTCGTTCATGCCAGTCCATGCGTCTCTTGTTAAGTAATACATCCAAGCCTTGCCTGCTGTTGTGAGTGTCTCTTCGCGTTTATAAAAGTCTGGATAGCCTTCTATCATATCAAGTTGATCCATTGCTTCATCGCTAACTTGCCAAACTTCACCTTGAATTTTGTATGTGCCATTTTTAACAACACCCGGAAATGCACCTAAATCTAACATGTCGTAATCAGGGTATTGTGTTGTTGCTCTATTAACAATAACAGCATGGTCTGAACCAAACTGATCCAATCCTCTGATACTTCCGCCTGTTTTTAGTGTACCGTATACAAATACTTTATTTGGTAAGGCCATTTACTGTTTCCTCTAGTGCTTTAATTTTTTGATTCATTAACGTGAGCAATCGACTACCGTCAGCATCCATAGGAATAGCTCTACTTTCTATAGCAAGGTTTTCTAGTTCGTCCACTCGTGCATTTAGATTTGCTATTACTTCGTCCTTTTCTTTAAGAACAGTAAATAGCTCTGCTTTTGTCATCTGTGTAGTGCTTTTTTTCATACTACTACTTATATTCACATTGTTTGTATCATGGCAAATACTGATATAATTATTAGTACCTGCACAATGATTGCCATATTAATTAGTGATCTCATGTCACTGCCTTAATTATTTCTACAAACACTTTACCGTATTTTGCAAACCAACCTTGTTCTTCAGTTAGTGCAATGCCATAGTTGTTTGCAATCATTATTGCTGTTTCAGTGTCTAAGAATGCTCCACCAACAAGTACAAACCCTGCACTTGATACTAGCAAGTACATGTGGTCGTTGTCTCTGAAACTATGTATTATTATCATTAGAGTACCAGCAAATAATAGCAAGTAGGAAGTAAGTTCCATGTGAGGATTTACACCTAATGCCATAGTCATGCCAAGGAACAAAAATGTACAACCTACAATTTTCAATGTAGACTGTATAAAATTATTAATTTGTTTCTTTTGTTTCCTAGTCATCTGGATTAGTTATTGTTGTAGGGTCTGTATTAATTGCTTCTTCCATAGTCTCTTCGATGTACTGTTCTAAGTCATCTACAATACCAAAAGCCTCATCTAATTCTTGTCCAATTGGATCATTGTTGAAAAAGTCTAGACCTAAGTCTGATATAATAATTGTACCATGTTCTAAACTGCCTGCAAAATCCATAGAAGGTTCGTGGTATAATAATTTAATATTAACATCTTCATTGTTATACAAAAACGTTAAAAATGCTTGTTCAGGCGGTGACCATGCAGATTCAAAGTAACCTTTTATAGTTGCACGATCGTTATCAAGTTTTTCGAATTCCATACGACCTATGTCTATGTCCCACTTAGTTCCCCAAGTAGTTACAGCATCATTGTAATCCCAATTACCAATTGGAGCCATATACTCCAAGAACTTTTCGTCATTGCCTGCTTCATGCAATGCTTTAATTTTTTCTACTGGACCTTCAATCTCAGTATAGTTTCCGCACCAATTAGGCATTAGTCGTCCAACCCGTGTTCGTAATTTCTAGACTTTTCATTGTATCCGTAGAAACTACCTTCCTTCTCATTTTTGACTTTGTTGGCTTTATCGCTTTTCTCACTGGCACCAAGTGGGTCAAGTAGTATTCTTTCTCTTCTTGAAAGTTGTGCGTTTTCTGGCTTATCGTACATTATGCTACCTTGCTTTTTTTATATTCGGCCATTGTTTCTTTGATCATTGTTCTAAACTCGCCCATCAAACTCCAAGCATTGTAATCGCCTGTTGCTTGAATGTCAAAACCGTAACCTGACTTAGTTGGCTTGCCTGCTCTGAACTCTTCAGTTACATAACCAAACACTAGTTTATAGTATTTGCTCTCATAGAAGTCGCCTCTGTTATCACCTGATATCCAAAATGCATCAGTATTGTTAGCAACTGGAGTTAATTTAGCACCTGTGCAATGCACAATAAACTTCTTCATTTGTTCTGTGCTCTGATAGTCAGTGGCAAGAACAGTTGTGTTTCTATCCTTAATCATTATACATTCCTCACAATGTTTTCGTTACCGTGATCAATAATGTTACCTTGCTCATCTCTACCTGGAGATGTACTAGCATGTATAATACTGTCAAAATCTTTAATATTAATACCAGTTCTGTTAAACACACTATCAACAACTCTGTCTCTCATAACCTTCATATGAGGAACATTTATACTTACAGGATACTCTGATCCTTCTGGGTGGTCTATGTTCTCTTCATGTCCATACCACATTTCTTCAAGAGCAGTAAGTTGAATATTTACTGAATCTGAATCCTTGTCGTTTGCATTGTAGCAAGTAAAAGAACCAATATGATATCCTGGTATAGATACAATTTTGTCTTTGCTTTGGTTCTGTGTGTTTAAATTTTGCATATTTTTCTTCTCTTTTAATTAACTTATACAACTATTATACAGAAATTCTAGGTTTTGTCAACCTTTTTGTATAGAAAACATGCACTTAACCACCTTTAAACAGCGATTTATGTTAAATTACGTTATAATTCTGTAATCTGTTAACAGGAATGTTAATGATGATAAATAATTCTGTAACACAACTGTAACATAACTGTTGTCAAGATGTAACACTCCCCTCTAGGGGAAACGTTATAACAACATGGGCATTTGTGAAACAACAAATAGGAGACTAACATGGCGAATCCATTAGGAATAGTAGCCAGATTAACTCGTCCATTACGTGACACGGCATCTGACTACTTCGAAAAATTTGACTTAATGATGAAATCAGGGAATATGGAAAACATATTGCCCGAAGTTTTTTAATTTAGTTAACATAAAAAAAGGGCCTTTATGGCCCTTTTTTATTGATCTTAACTTCTACTATGTAGTAGGATCAGAATCGTCATCATCTAATAAACTGTCCATTACATCGTGTATTGCATCAGTGTCCGAAAAGTCTGGACCATCTTGTGGTGCATCTGTACCCGCTTGTTGGAACCCGTCCATTGTAGTTTCTTCTACATGTACGTTTGCCTCATCGTGGAAATACATCTCTACGTTTGCTTCTTCATGATATTCTGTTTCAACAGGTGCTGGTGCCGTGTCTGGGGCAGGTGCATCTATTGTGTTACCGTTATCAGTAGTTTCGTAGTACACTTCGTCGTGTGCTGGCATTATTGGTGCTGGAACTGGCTCAACGTATTCTTCAACAATTTCTTCAGGGGCAACATACCAGTCATCGGCATAACCGTTTGACCAATCACTTGTGCTTTCTTCTACCCATACATTACCATGTTCTGGCAAGTATGTCATATCAGTATGATAGTTTGTTAATAGGTTTGAATCATCCCATTCGTATTCGTTTGGTTGCATCCAACACTGACAACATTCATCCCAATAGGCGCCTTCGCCTAATCCCTCTGGACATGGGTGAGTTGGTGTTGATGGGTGCATGTAGTCTCCTACTGCTGGTGCTACAAATACTTCTTCGTATTCTTCAACTGGTTCGTGGTGTGGAATTTCCCATAGTTTCATTTCGAGTGCGTTTAAACTTTCCCTGACACCATGAATCATTTCCATGATTTCTTGACGTGGGTCTAACATAATTTTTCTCCATATATGTGTTTATTTGTTAACAATAGTGTGTCTGTGGTTTTGTATACAACAACTATTTATTAATAAAAGGCATTAGATGTGTCACTGTGGTCAGTAACATCTTTAACACCTGTTAATTCTGGAAGTTCATCCATTAGTTGCTTTTCAACACCATATTTAAGAGTTACATCAACTTGGGCACAACCTTGGCACCCTCCACCAAAACTTAGTATTGCAACTTTGTCTTCTGTGATTTCAACTAAGTTGCACTCGCCACCGTGTGCGGCAATACCTGGGTTTACATCATTCCATAATACATAATTAACTTTTTCTTCTAGTGAGGCATCTTCACCTAGTCTAGGTAGTTTACTGTTAGGTGCTTTTATTGTTAGACTTCCACCGTATTCTTCTTGATCATAATTAACAGTTGCTTCATGTAAGAACTTAATACTTTGCTCATCGAGGTACACGTTCAAGTGTTCAAACTCACGAAGTACTGTACCATCGTGATTACCTTCTCTACAATATGTTAATAATGTTTCTGCTTTAGGAGTACCTGCTTTGTCAACATATAAACGTACACCAATAACATCATCTTGCTTAGATAGTAGTTCAGCCAAATACATCTGGGCTGGTTCAGTTACAGTTATACTATATTCATCTAGTGTTATTGTTGTCATTCATCCTCCTCGATTCTATTTCCGTAATAATCATGTGTGCCGTCTCTATATCTTTGCTTTCGTTCATCATTGATGATTGTTGATATCCATACAGCCTTAAGCATGCCGGCGCATAGTATTGTACCAAGTATAACATGTAGTATATCTTGTACTGTTATTGCTGACATTGTTCTACCTCTATATTACTTTTATCTAAAAATTGTTTACCAGTGCCTTTTGCGGCCATATACTCCACATCATAATATACTTTACTTATCCCCGCTTGGTGTATAATTTTAGCACATTCAATACATGGTAAATGTGTACAAAACAATACAGCATCTTTACAACTATCGTTGCTTTGTGCAACTTTGGCAATAGCATTAGTTTCTGCATGTAGCACTTCTGGTTTGGTATGCAAAGTTACTGTGCCTATGTCATGCTGTTCTTTAATTGTTTCGCATTCGTTATCCCAACCACTAGGCATACCATTATAACCGATACTAATGATACGATTATCTTTTACAATAATACAACCTACTTGGGCACGTTTGGCTACACTGAGTTTTGCAGTCTCATGAGCAATATTCATGTAATATGGAATCATTTTACTTTTCATATTTGCTTACACTCACAGCGGAACTCCTACCTCCAAATCCAAAACTTGTTTTCATAAGTCTATTATAATCAAAATGCTTTTTACTATCAAATGTAAATGCAAAGTGTGATGTATCAAATGGCTCCACAAGTCCTGCATTACCTGGAATAAAGTCTTGTGTCATTGCTTCTGCACCCAGCACCAGTTCTATTAGACAACTAGCACCCATCATATGTCCTATCTGTCCTTTGTTACTGTATAACCAGGAGTCTTTGTTAAAGTATTCTTTTAGTACATTAAACTCTACAGGGTCGCCAACTGGTGTGCCTGTGGCATGTGCATTCACAACATTGTAATCTTCTTTTGTAGTACCTGCTCTATCCATTGCTTGTTGTATTGCTAATCTACCACCAGTACCTTCTGGGTCCGGTTGAGTAGGGTGATGAGCATCACTGGCAATACCTATGCCGTCAATAACCCAACGTATGTTAGCACCTCGAGCCTCTGCTTTTTCTAAGGGTTCAACAATCAAGTACACACTACCCTCTCCTGGTATAATACCATCTCGGTCAATGTCCCATGGTACACTCTTTGGTGTATTTGAATGGGCACCTAATGCCTGAAAGTAGTATAGTGTTGTACTTGACGTCATGAAATCTGTAGCACCTACGATAGCAACGTCTGTGCCCGTCTCTAAGTACTTTTCTGCTGTTTGTAATGCTTGTACACCAGAGATACATGTTGCGGCAATAACACTTGCAGGACCATGTATTTTATAATGTTCGCTTATTACGTTACTAACATATTCTTGTGCAGAGTTAAGCAATACTTTAGGGTGTATTTTTCTTCTACCTTTGATTAGATCTGTTACCCAATCTAGTTCACTTAAACAACCACCTTGAATACTGCCCACAAACACTGGAGTATCTTCAGGTAATTTTTTTATTCCGCTCATCCTAACTGCTTCATCAACTGCAATTAAACTTGTAGTACAAATAGGATCTGAATAACGTTGATCTCTGTCTGGAACTAAATCGTCAATGTTTACATCATCGTAGTTCGCATGAAATATTTTGGATAGTTTCATTAGTGGTGATGCTATAGGGTCATCTTTAATCCTAGCATCTGCTAACGGCACTACCATGTCCTTTAAATTTTCTATATTAGTCGGTAAGTCATTTCCTAGTGGAGAAACAACTCCAACTCCTGTAACTGCCATTTTCATATCTTTGTGTCCTGCCTTAGTTTTTATATCGTTCTGCAAGGTACTTTTCGTGTTGTACCCACTTACCTTTTTTCATAAATCCCCATTCTCTTATCACTGGACCTGGAAAAAATAATGTCCAAACAGCAACGCCAGGCTCAAGCTCAACGCGATGAAGTTGACTACTGCCTGCAAGGCGTACCGTACCTGCGGGCCGCCAGTACTTGCCAGTCGGCGTATGTTCCCAATAACCCCCTTTAAGGATAATAGTGATAAAAGGCCAAGGATGATCGTGTAAGTCATCCGGATCTCCTTTGTGAAAGTTGTGTAGGAATATGTTAAACGGAAACCATTTCCTATCTTTTAAAAACAAGTAATACCTTGTTAGGTACGGCTCGTTGTCTGCATCAAGTATAACTCTCTTTCTACCCAATTTTTCTAATAGTTTTAATATCATTTCCATCCACCAGCACTTGCTAATTGCATTGCCCATAATCTATGACTTGTTGGACTAGGATAATTTACATTCATCTTTAGTTTTTGAAACGATATGTCGTTCCAATAATTTTGTACGTCTTCTATGCATTTTATTTGATGGTCTCTCCATGCTACAGGAGTTCCGAGAAGCCAACTCATCATGCAGTTAGGCTCTCTTAACAGCAATGCAGGATTACTAATTTGTCTTCCTTCCAATAACTCTACACCGTCAAGTTGTGCATTAAATGTGGTCCAATCTAAATCTTGTGTTTTAGTTTTGTATTGGTCTCTTTCGTCTTTGTTGATACACCACGGATTAAAGTTCTTCCATAGCACAATATCTACGTTGTTATACTTTTGTATAATCTCATCTGCCCACACTAGAAACGATTTATCATATTCGTATAACCATTCTTCAGCAGTTATACCTATTGTAGTACCTGTGTCGTTAGTGTATTTGTTAATCCATGGTGTATCATATAGATAACAAGCATTTGCACATCTGTGTGGATCAGTTATTTGAATGCATAACTTAACTTCGTTATACTTATGTACCCACTGTGGTAACATACGTTCTGCTTTTTCAAACATGTTTGTTGTATGATCACCTGGCCATGCACTTTGATATAAATCACAGTCTAATAATTGTGACAACTTAGGACCCACTGGTTCTACAATTCCTCTTACAACACTTTCAATAGATTCCCTTACTTCATTGCCAACAACCATATCTCTAATTTTGCCACCGTATGCCCAACTCTCTCCAAAGAACATAACTAATTCGTTGCTTTTTCTATATATCGCAAATTCAGTGTTAGGAAAATTATTTACTCTGCATTCTTGTCTAGTTTCGATCACATCACTTGCAGGTCTATCAAAAAACTCTGTACCAAATATAGAAGAATCATTTTCACTGTAATTGGGTGTATAAGTTCTTTTGTATTGATTATAGAGTACTTCAGGAAAGTCTCCTGGTCCTCCCCTTGGTACTGTATTCGGAATTATTTCGTCGGTCATACCAACCTATCTAATAATTTTGTATTTGACCTACTAAGGTGTGCATAGATGTTTTCAGCACAATGAAACAATGCTACATATAAACTTGTGCTGACTGCTATTTTAAAATCGAAGGGAATGGCCGCAACGTATGTATCTAGTAGCGAACCACCGCTTACAAGCCACACAGAGCCGTTTACAGCAACATGCCATATGCCTATAGCACTTACACTACCCCAAAAAAGGCTCTTTGTGTGCCTACTTATAGTAGGCGTAACAGCGAATACAGTAAGTATACTTGCAAGTATAAACCAGTTTACTGGCTCTAAAAATAGATTTGAGAATGCCATTAGTGCTACAGGAAGTAAGTATTGCAGTCTTTTATCGTCAGTTAACCTTGGCATAAAGACAGCCAATGCTAACAGTGGTGTAAAGTTGGCAGGTAAACCTATAAATCTACTTGCAACCAATACTACTACCAAAAACATTAAATTTTTAAACACTTACTTTCCTCTCTAATTTTTGTTGCTGAAATATTCTCTATTTCTTTATCAAATTGTTCTTGTTCTATCTTATAACCGACATCTCTGCCATATGTTATATTTACTATATTTGGAACTATACTAAACATAACTTGGCCTGCAAAACTTACTAATTGTTTGCTTAAATTTGCAATAACTTCCTGTGCTGTATAAGGATTATTTTTATCTGTAGGCATGTCTCTAACCATTATATTTACTTGCCCATGTTTTGCTAATGCTCTCTCAAACAATGCTTGATGCCCATCATGCCAAGGCTGATATCTACCTAACATTTGTGTTGTGGGTTTTTGTACATCAAAAAATCTACTACCTATAAGCCAAGCAATATTGACAGGGTCATCGTCGTTCCAACTATCGCAGGTGTAATCAGCATATACACTTCTTTGGAATACTTTATTGGTATCTTCAAATCTACCTTCTTCTATAGTGTCCATAAAGATTTCAATATCTGCATTGAATATCAATCGTTGATCATGAAATGGTGCAACGAAATCTGCTATTGCAATTTGACCTTCTGCTGAAGCATTGTCACTTAACTTATTCATTCTTTCGTTTTGTCGTATTCTACCTTCTTCAGAGAAGTCCCAGTCGTCTGCTTCTTCTCTGACTTTGTCTGCATTGAACCATGCAACTTTATCTTCACCTAGTGTTTGATAAAGTTTTTTTGCTAACGTTGTTTTGCCTGAACCGGGCAGGCCATAAATTAAAACTTTCATATTTGATTTGTTTGTACTCTTTTCCTCAAACTTGTGGAAGAGAAAGAGTGGTCTCTCCCATTGTAAACAATTTTCATGTCACGTTGTTTAGCAATATCCTTACCTGTGAATTCTCTGCTTTTGTATTCATCGCCAAGTATTCTAACATTAATAGGTAACGTAAGAAGTAAGTCCTTAAGATCTTGTTCGGTGTTATAGATTACAATCTCATCTACATATTTTACAGCCGCTAATTGTATTTGTCTTTCAACAATACTTTGTATAGGTTTATTCTTTTCTGGACGATCTTCAGTAGGATCGTTTTGCAAACCTACAATTAAATAATCACAGTGATGCTTTGCTTCTTCAAGCATTGTAATATGCCCTGCATGTAACAAGTCAAACGTACTACATGTAAAACCTATTGTACCGCAATCTTTATAGCTCAGTTTCATATAAGGTTCCTTGGATTTTCTGCAAATTTAAAATTAATGATCCACGAGTCCTGATCAACAGCATTATATTCCAACACACTATTATACTGCTCTTTTGTGTTTTGGTCAACCTTTTCTACAGCAAATAATCTATTATGGGCGGTGAACGTTAAATCATTCATCTTAAAAACTCCACCAGGTGTCATTGGAACACATGCCTGCGATGTTATTCTACCCCATGGACTGTTTGCTACAATGCTTTCTTGTACTTTAACTACATCTTCTGTTTCTAGTACAAGTTTACTACCTTTATTAATTTTATACAATTCTATATAACTTAGGTGTGTTACAGGATAGTTGAGCATAAATGCTATGTGTATGCTAAAAGATTTTACTACATCGTCTGAGTATGGGGTCAATAGGTATAATTCGCCGTTTGGTAAACTTATACTTTCAGTTAATTTTGGTGCTGTGTCTAATAAATATTGTGTATCAGAGAGACTAAAATAGTTGTCTATGAACATACTAGGCGGATCGATGTCAACAATAGACACTATAGCATCCGTAGTAGACTGGATTTCCTTTATTCTTTCCACAAACATAGATAATACACCTAAATAAATTTTTGATAGTTTTATGATAAATACTTATATCAATACAACATGTAGGAACACTATAAATGGCTGATTTTAAAAATTACGGGCAAAGTGGATTAGGTAGAGATGTTCAACTTGGCAAACAGGGTCCGAGGCTTCTCGCAGACGTATCTACTGGTACATTCCAATTTAAAGACTTGGGTGGTACATTAACCACTGTGCAAGGTGCTGATGGTTCAAATGCCGCAGATTTTGTAACTAAGAGCCAATTAGATGCCGCAAGTTCAGGTACAGTAGCCACAGCATTTACATTGGGTACTCCGGCAGACGGCAAATACTTTATTACACCTAACATTGACGGAGCAAGTGGCTCTGCAATTAGACAAAGTGCTATTACATCTTTAGATTCCAGCACAACTGTTACTGAAGCAATTGACAAACTTAACGAAGCAATGCTAAATGTACAAAACGACACTTTCGTACGTGACGTTTCTGTTACAGTTGATACCGCAGTAGGTGGAGCACCGTTAACAAGTACATTAACAATCGCCACAGAAGGCTCACCTAACAGATATACAATTGACTGGGGTGATGGTAGTTCAACAACTGCTACAACAGATAGTACACCAAGTCATACTTATACAGATAATTCAAACTCACCGTTTGATGTTGTGGTTACAGCATTCAATAATTTAGGTGCAGGAGAAGGTAGTACAGCAAGTATTACTAAAACAAATTTTATTACATTATATACTGCTAACCCAGTTGTAGCATTTGATATGTATGCCGCTTCAAGTGGCGGCTCAGCAGTTACTTTTGTCGACGATGGTGTTGCATTATACTTAGACAACAATACTACAAATGTAAATGGTATAGCAGATGCTAGTTACGAAATACAATGGGGTGACGGTTCAGCAAATAGTTCAGTTACAGATAACGACTATCCAGGTGGTGCAAATGGTTCAAGACTAGCACACACTTATGCAACTGCAACTGAAACAGAGCAAACGTTTACAACTAAACTAAACATGCTTACGCATAGTACAGCAGATCCAAGTCAAGTTCCTCAAGAAGTATCAAAAACAATCAAAGTATACGATACGCATACTCCAACAGTTGCAACAAGTAGTACAAGTGGTATTAACGAAACAGGAACAAACGGACACCCAGTAACGTTTACAAACAATACTGAAAACACAATTGGTAGTTATGCCGCATACGGAATACAATATAGATACACTTGGGGAGATGGAACAACTACAACTGTAAATACAGGTAGTGGTGCCGCAGGTGATACAGGTGGAACAATTGATCACACTTATCAATTAAGCAATGGACAACAATCAAGTGGTACAGCAGTAGATTACACAGGTAACTTAAGAGTGTTATCAGAACATTCAAGTTCACCATTTATAAGTAGTGACTTCACAATCCACGTTGAACCAGATGTTAGAGCAAGTATTACAGCATCAGCAGTAAATTCAAGTTTAAATGATGCTAGTGGTGACAACATAAGAACAGTTTACAAAGGCACAGATTTAAGTGGTAACAATAGAGCAATAGTAACTGTAGACAATACTACACAAAACGGTGATAGTTATGTTTACACATGGGGTGACGGTGATAACTCAGGAACAGTTAATGAGTCCGGTTCACCAGCAGGTTCTGTAGCAGGTGCTAACATTACGCATGATTACAATAGTGCAAGTGCAGGAAACTACACATTATCATTTTCAACTAGTGGAACACCAGATATAACAGCACAAACTGATACCGATTCAGAAACAATAGTTGTTAAAGCAGTTCCAACTGCTCCACAAGGATTAAGCAGTAAGTCTCTATCATGGAATACTAACTACGATCAAGGTGGAAGATTAGCCTCAGGTGCAACAAACAATACAGGTACTACACCTCCAAGTGCAGGTGATTCATTACAGTCAAGTACATTAAGAAGATTTGAATCAGGAACAGTACAAAGTAGTACAGTAAGTAATGCTTACAGAAGTGATACAGGAACATTATCTGCGTTATTAAATGATAGTGCCGATGGTGCAAAAACATTCAGTACATCAACAGGTGAAACAGGAACATTTGATTCATTAGTGATTTCATCAGAAGGTGATGCTAGAAGCGAAATAGGTAGCAGTTACCCTTCAAACTTTTATCAAGTGTTTAGTGCTAGAGCAAGTAAAAGCATTACTAGTTTAGCAAAAGGTATACACAAACTTGAACTAAGTCATAGCACAACAGGTAACACTAACGAAATACAATTTGTTAAAGATAATGTTACAACTGCTCCTACATTAAACGTAGGTAGTGCTACAGTAACACAAGTTAGTGCAGGATCACTTAGACATATTTCAGGAATACCTTATTATAACACAGGTTCACCTCAAATTAGAATATCAGGATTAACAGTAGATAATTTAGTTGGAGAAGCATATTACGATGGAAGTCAAATTTTACAATTTACTTCAGGTACTAATTATGAGAGTACATCAGATAGTGCTATAAGTACAACTAACTTTAGTTATACAGATATAGACGGTGCGAGTACAATGCTAAGTAGCGGTGTACCAATTGCACAAACAGGTGTTGCTAGTGCTTATGCATTAGGTGACATTGATATTACTTTAACTAGTAGTGGTGCTAAATCAATAGAAACTATTAAAGGTAGAATACAAAACTTAATGGGCTACAGTAATTACGCAAGTGACTTAGGTACTAAGATACAAGTGCATACAGATGCTCCAAGTGGTTTTGTAGAAGGTGCCATTCCAGTAGCAGACAGTTTGGGTGCTACACATGACGATGATGGGTTGAGAATTACAGGCTTTAGTGGTGCAAGTGATACACCGGCTATTGCAGGATCAACAAACTTCTATACAGCAAATGCATGGAGTGGTGCTGTTACAGTAGCAGGAACATCAGAAGCAATAGTAAGACTAGGCACACTACAACATTATACAACAGATTTAAGTTCAGGATACTTGCCAGCAGGGCCAGACTTGAACACAGGCAGAAGTGGATCACAATACTTTACTTTTGCATTTAGAAGAACAACAATGTCTAACTTCACTGTTACATTAACTGGTACAATAAGCGGAATGTTTATTGCCGCACCAGGTACTGACATCGACGATGCAAGTACAATTAACGGTTGGTTAGATTGTACATCGACATACGCAGGAGCAGGAACACCAGGTGCTGATACAAGTAATGGTGGTAATGGTTCAAATGGTTGTGCGTTTACGTCAGGAGACCGAATTATAGATGGAACTAGTATGAGTAGCGATAGTTTCACATTTACACTAGGTGACCAAAACGGTACTGGTGCAACAGGTAATAACATACTAGTAAGAATTAAATTGGAGTCAGGAGACTCCTTAACAGCAGTGAGTATAGCATAATGGCAATATCAGATAGTCAAAAAGTTGACCTACTTTGGAAAAAAGTTGGTTTTGGTAAAGCCAAAACTGATACTAATGCAAATAAAAAAGCACCAAACGAAGGTACATCATCCGATTTTATTATTAAAGTTGATCAAATTTGGGCTCAGAGTGCCAGCATACCAGGAGTTATACCAACAGCGAATTCAAGCATTGTAACAGTTTACAGTGACGCACTAGGTAAGGCACACAAACTAACAGAAGATGCTACATCCTCTGATAACAGAACATGGACAACAGGTATTACTAATTGGATTGCTCCAAGTTTTGGAGCAACATATCAAGTTAAAGTTTATGCAAGTGCGGCGGATGACACTGATCCACAAACAAGCGGAACACAGTTATTTGAAACAGGTTCTGGTAGTGACGACCAATGGTACTTCGATTACCAATCAGGTGTACTACACTTTATAGGTAATAACTTACCAACAGCAATAGGCACAGGTACAGCAAATGTTATATACATGGCAGGTGCTAAGTATTCAGGGGCAACAGGTATTGGTGCAGATGCCTCCGGAGCAAGTGCTTCGTTTAGAAAGGCTAACATGACAGCAGTATTTGCCGATAACACAATTAACGAAGGTGACATTATTGAAGTTACTGATGTTGGTGATGGTGAGTATGGTGTTTACCTGGCTAAGCAAGATAATCCTACTGCTACTGGACACTTAACATTAATTAGTACTCAAGACAGTTCAGGTACTGATGCACAAACATTAAGTGCAAGTGCTACATACGATGGCGGTACACAAACATTAGGTGGTATAAGTGCTTCAACTAAACCAATGCAAGTAATGGTTAACGTTACAACTGCATTTGATGGTACTAGTACACTAACTGTAGGTGATGATAACAATAACTCAAGGTTAATGAGTACTACATACGTTGATTTAAGTGAAACTGGTGTGTATGTTACTAACCCAAGTTATGTTTATACTAATGCTTTAGATGCCGACAATACGTTAAAAGTATATACTACGCAAGGTACGTCCTCACAAGGTGCGGCTACTGTATACGTTAGTTACGCATAATTAACTAAACAACACTTCCCAATCGTTTTCAATAATATCTGGTTCCTTCTCGAACTCTACTGGTCTATTATACTTTTGTGATTGGTCTCTATCTTCTAGCCAAATTATTTCTTTTTTATGTTCACTACGCAACCAACTATGTGGAGTATTTTTCCAAATATGTACAACCTCAACATTAGATGCATACATTTGTCGTTCACATGTACGAACTAGTTTTCTAGTCTGATCATTATCTGGAATTATTAAAGTTTCGTCCCAACTATGATGGAAATTAACATCGCCTTGCATAGTTTTATAAAAGGCAACTACAGCACTCTTAACCTGTGCTTCTAAGTCTCGTCGAAGTAAGTAGTAGCATTCGTCAGCCTCACTCATTAAGTCCTGCAAAAATGTCTCTTTGCGCCAAGGTGATAATTGCTCTCTTAACATCAACGGAAATACTTTAACACAATTAGACTGTGTAGGATCGTTCCAGGCCCTTATTACTTGTTTGAATTGTGCTTTTCTTTGTGCATCTGTCTTTGGAAATGGTTCATACCCGTGCCCAAGAGTTCTAAGATCCTCTCCCCAGTTGTGCATACCAGGATTAGCAGTTGCTATATTGTGTAAGAATGTTGTGCTACCGCATCTCGGTGATGTAATAAGTATTGCATTTTTTGACATAATCAACGCCTTTTTTTACTCTTAAAAGTTATTTATCTAGTAAATATAGCATATGAACGGTTTCAAGGTACAGTTTGAAGAGATAAGAGCAGTTTGGGAAACCAAACTTTGGCCTCATCGCGAAAGTGCAATAGAGCCAATGAGTGTAATGACTTGGCCTTTTGAAGGCGACCCCGATGAATATGATATGAGTATATTAGACAAGTATACCCCTACATTCTTTGGAGTAGCAAAAGACCGTAAACTAATAGGTGTGAACTCAGGACACAGAACATCAGATATGCATTATCGCAGTAGAGGTATTTGGGTTGATCCTAAGTATAGAAAATCTGGTGTTGCACAATATCTATTTAATGTAACTGAGTTACAAGCAAAAAAAGAGAACTGTGAAATGATTTGGAGTTTACCAAGAGAAACCGCCTTAAGTGCTTATACCAAATTTGGCTTTGAAACTGTCGGCGGCTTTATTAAAACTGAGACTTCAGAGTCTAATATTTATGTTAGGAAGATTCTGTAGATTCCTGTGCTTTGGCTCTTGCTTCTCTAACATCTGATAAGTATTGTACCATAGTATCAGCATCACTAACTTGGAATGGATCGCCATCTGCGTTATCATCAAAACCAGGTTCAATAAACATTTGTTCTACAATACCGTTATCAATAACCATACTGTATCTCCAACTTCTATAACCAAATCCAATATTAGATTTATCAATTAGGAAACCCATTTTTCTTGTAAACTCGCCGGCTCCATCTGGAACAGGTTTTACATTTTCTACTGATAGGCTCTTAAACCAAGAGTTCATAACAAAACTATCGTTTACACTGATACAATATACTTCGTCGATATCTAAATCTGTGATATCGTTATACGCGGCTTCGTATCCTGGTAAATGTGTACTTGAACAAGTTGGTGTGAATGCACCTGGTAAAGCAACAAGTACTACTCGTCTGCCAGTAAACATTTCACTAGTAAGCATATCTTTCCAAGCAAATCCAGGTGCTTCGTCAATTTGAATTCTAGTTTTAAATGTTACGTTAGGTGTTGTTACATAAAACATATTTTTTCCTTTATAATTATACGGATATTTATTTTACCTTTACTAGTGCTTTGGCTAATTCTTGGCAAAGTTTTTTACAATCTGCATCATCGTTATATGGAGCATACGATATTCTTACTATACCTTTACCTCCGCTTATTCTATCTACTATAGGGTGAGCACATACTTTACCAGTTCGTATAGCAACGTCTGTGTTTGACATTAGTTGTCCTACATCAGCACTATGTCCTTTGATAGGTATTAAACTTATTACATTTGTGTCAAATCCTAGTTCAGGATATACTCTACAATTAGGTAATACATCAACACCATAACTAAGTAAACTCTGTAGTACATCTTTCTCTTGTAAATATATAGTAGGATAACCTACATATCTTATCATTTCACAAGCAACACCGAAGCCAATAATGTTTGCAATATCCGGTGTTCCTGGACAATGTTTTGCTACACCTTGTTTTAGTGATACACTATCAAACGACACTGAATCAACTGCGCCACCGCCATAGTAAAGAGGAACTAAGTCTTCAAAATCAAATGACGTATATAATGCTCCAATGCCAGTTGGTCCATACATTTTGTGTGAACTAAAAACTGCAAATTCAACTTTTGTTTTTGTTAAGTCTATTTTTTTGTGTGCTACAGTTTGACAAAAATCTATACATACACTAGCACCGTATTTGTGTGCTAAGTCAGTTATGGCTTCCCATGGTTGTGTAACTCCTGTTACATTACTTGTAGCACAAAAACTTACTAATAAATCTTGCCAACCTCCAGCATGTTTATCTAGTAGTTTTTCTAGTTCGTATAAGTCAATTTCACCATTAAAATCATTTATAGGCATAACAGCAATACTATCGTCTGACGTACTTTTACCTTGTGTTAGCCAAGGAACAATATTAGCATTATGTTCTGCTTCTGTTACAATAACAGTTTTCTTATCTCTCATCCAACGTGCTATCATGTTTAAGCCTTGCGTTGTACCAGCGGTAAACATTAGTTGACTTGCAGGAACATTAATAAGGTTTGCTACTTGTTCTTTTGCGGTTTCTACTGCAACAGCAGTTCTCTCGCTGATAGCATATTCGCCTCTGTTTGTGTTAGAGCGAAAATGTTCGTAGTATTCATTCATTGCCTTTATTACTGACTCATGTGTTTGAGTACTGGCGGCGGAATCGAAATATGCTAATTCTGGGTTGTTGGCAAGAGTAGGGAATGATCTCTTTAGGTCAAGCACTATAGTTCTTCTGTAATAATCTGTAAAGGATGTCCTGCGTGACGAGATACAACCGTTGCTTCATGTACTTTTTGTTCGGCTATCTCTAATGAATAAGTTGCGACTATACTTTTACCTGACTCATGAATTTGTACAGTTATATCCTGTGCTTCTTCAATGTCCTTATTGAATACTTCAATAAGCAAATGTATAACAAACGGCATAGGAGTAAAGTCGTCATTGAGGAAAATAACATTATATCTTTTAGGAAATGTTATCTCCGTTGCTGTTCGCTGTTCTGTTTTAGTTTGTGCCATACATCTATTTATATATGTGATAGTGTCAGGCGACTATCTTTTGGTAGCCGCCCAACTACGTTACAGTTTTAGGAAATGTCAATTGTTTTAGGTTTCATTGCCTCTGGCACGTTCCTAAACAAATTAACCCTTAGTATGCCATCTTCTAGTTTGGCACTTTCTACTTCTACATAATCAGCAAGTTTGAAAGTTCTTGTAAAGTTCCTTTCAGCAATGCCTTTGTGTAAAAATTCAACTGATTCGTCAGTATCTATAATGTTGGTTTTTCCTTCAACTTTAAGAGTACCATCTTCAATTGAGATGTCTATGTCCTTCTTTGTAAATCCTGCAACTGCTAGGGTAATAGCATACAACGGCTCTTCTTGTCCTTCAACCATTTGTTTTGTAATGTTGAAAGGTGGGTAACCTGTTTGTGCAGTAGCAAATGATGGGTCATTGAAAAACTGGTCTGCTAGTCTATCAAAACCGATGCTCATTTTATATAGTGGGGATAATGATTCAGATGTGAATCGTAATTGCTTTGTCATTGTTTTCTCCTTTATTAAGCAAGTTATAATACTTTTTAAACCCTATTGGCGAATAAAAAGTTCGCGGATCAGAGGAGCATTCGTTAGTGTGTGTCCTGTTCCTCTGTTCTACTTGGTAAACTTCTTCGTGTCTTTAAGTGTTGCCATCTAAAGCCGTTTGTTGGTTACCCCAAAAACCTAAAGCATTTATGTATTTCTACACCTATGTCTAGGGTGATTTGTATCAGAGCGTCTACTTGAATTTGATTCTCTCTCTTATCTGTGATATGCTATACATTACTGCGGAACATATCTGATCGTAATACAATCAATTTTGTTTATTTCTAAACTTGGTCTGTTAAACCCGAGCTGTACAGTAACTTAATACCGAGCTCTTTTGAAGATTTAACTTCCCTTTAAGTTAGTTAGTCGTCCTGACCAATCATTCGGTTTGTTTCACTTACGATTCACTTACCTTGTATTAGAAATTCTTTCTTCCTAACTGCTTCTAAGTTCTACAGTAGACTTTTGTTACTTACGTTTCAATTGCCCTTGTAGTTCTTTTCTGCAAAGATATTTATCTTCTGGTGTTAATAATATGGTACTTTTTGGGTAAAAAATAGACTATTTTTAAGAAAAACTAAAAGATCTTAGTGATTCCAGTGGTAAATCATTAAAACTTAGTTCAAATAGGCCTGCGTCAGTGGGTTGGTTAAATTGTGCTTCTATTATAATTTTAGGCGTGTAGCCGTCAACGTCCCAGGTACGCACAAACTCTACATTAACTTCCTTATTAGAACTTTGCCATTTAAAGAAAGGTCGCAATGTAGATTGTACCATATCATCTAATATCCAATCTTCTACAGAATCGTTATATCGGGCATCAAGTATTTTAACTCTTGTTTTCATACTTCTCTAACTTTTCAAACTCGCTAACATGTATGTAGATGTTTCCTTCAGCATTTACAAATGTATGATACTGTTCTAATCTAAAGTTTTTAGTACGCTCATCAAGTAGGCCTACATTAAATTGTCTCATTACAAAAGAATGAAATTCATGTACTGTTAATGCTTTGTAAGTTTCAGTTTCCATTACACTATTACCTTTACTAAGTTCATCATAACTGCCGTACCACTTATAGCACTACCAATCATAATTGCTTTGTCGTTCCAGCAATGTCCTACATACACCCAGGATATGGCGGCTAATAAATATGCAATTTGTCCTATTGTACTAAAGCCTGCACTCATTATAAACACACCTAATACTCCAAACACAGTTGCTACCCATTTTACATAACTGTCAACTGTTCCTGTTGGTGTTGCAGGTTTTAAGTCATCAACTTCAGTTTGTAGTACATCCATCTCTTCTTTGAGACGTTTACGTTCAGCATTTAATTCTAGAGCAAGACGTCCAGCACGACTCATTGTACTGTCTTTAAATTGCTCCTGTACGTCAGAACTTAATTTAGATTCTACTACTTCTTGTTCCACCTTACTCATCTCACTCATAACATCCACGGACCTATATAATCCCTAAATAATGTTCTAGCAAAAAGCATTATGCCTACGCCATTTAAAAGCATTAATGCTCTATCTTTCCAAAGTATACCTACAATCATCCATCCTGTTACACCAACTAAACTTAATACAAGATCATAAAACTGCAAACCATCAATGCCTCGCAAACTCATACTTGACAGTATAAAACAACTGGCTATCCATTTGATATACCAACTTGCATCATACTTAGGTGTTGCACTTTTATAAATTCTATTACTGTTAGCAATCTCTTCTGGATGAAATGTATTACCTTTCTTGTTTTTCATAATTCTCTGTTCCACTTGGTGGATTCCTATCAGTTCCGTTTGAACCTTTGTGTTCTTTTTTCTTACCCCAAATGCGTTCCCAACTATCTGCGTACTTGTCTTGGTCCTTGCTTATTTTTGACTTTATACTGTCTCCAGTTATGTCATTCTTACTTGTCATTTTCCGTTTGATCCTTTTTAGCATTTAACTTTTCGAATGTTTTAGAATACCATTCGTTGCTACAATATGCATCACAGAAAACATGCTCCTGATCAGCAGTATAGTATTTAACATTATTTAAGTCAACTATTTTACCACATGTTGAACATGGTAATTGCCTCATGCTAAATTTTCTGTATCTACAGTAACAGGAGCATCATAATACATTTCTTGGAATGTATCTAGTGTCCTGTTTGCTTTGCCTGAGATATAGCCTCCAGCAATTATTATTGCTATCAGTAAAATTATAATTATTTTTTCTGTTGTAGTTGCGTTCATTATTTTCCTATGTGCTTAACTTCGTTTTTGGGTACTACTTGATATGCACCTTTATTGTATGCTGGTGCAATAGTGTATGTAGAACTAATCTTTTGTTTTTCTCTCTGCCACTCTGCATTCTCACCGTCACCTTTGCTACTAGTCGGCATAGACCCACTCATAGGATATTTAGCATTAAACTCTTCTATGCGTTGTTGTGCATATGACTTCTGAGGTCTGTAATGTGTCCTATCTGCCCTGACATCTTTCTTAGGCTGTAAACCGTAACAATACTCTATGTACTGATCTAGTGTCTCGTACCTAAAGGCATGCATGTTATTGCGTTTACAATGTTTGTTATGTTTGCGCCACCTTAGTTCAAGCTCAGCCATTTTAGCCTTAGTCATCTTAGGCAACTTGCGTGTTTTACGAGTGTTTATGGTACTCAAACCTTGTTGCAAATGCATAGTCATAAAAAAACTCCTGTTACAGCAAATAGTATAACAGGAGTTTAGTGTTTGTCAAGTATTATTTTATTAGAATAGAAACAGTAAACATTAATAATGATACTGTCCCTAAAAAAATAATAGCGACAAGGAGTGCAAAGAACAGTATTCCGCCAGGGCTAATATTCTCAGGCTCTCGTTTTTTGCCGACGCCAAGTACGGCACTAATTGCTTCTTTAATCAAAATATTATTTGATTTAAGCCCATCACAGCCAACATCATTCCAAATACTAATAATTGAACTACTGCTGGTATTACCACAAACATCACCAATGGATTAAAATCCATTCGGTTCCAATAATCTTCTTCTCTCCAGGCTATTGCTTCTTCTGGAGTTGCATCACGTACTTCATATCTCATATTATAATCCTGTAGGCGTGAGTGCTAATATACTAACAAAGAAAGTTAATGCTAATGTAAAAACTTCTAAGTTCTCTTTTAATTTTTCTAAATTTAACATATTACAAATAATCGAGTTTCATGACCACGTTGTTCTAAATCTCGTAGAGCACGATTCACTCCTGCAACATCATACTGAAGAGCGAATAAGAGTACTGACATACAAATAACTCGTGACATGAAAACCCAAGGTTTATGATATACAGAATTGTTATATCATTTTATAAACGATATTTATGACAGGATAACAGATATGTTAAGTAAACAGGTTCGTTTTAGTCTATTTTTATTTTGGGGGATTGTTGTGGAGGCGATGTGTTTTCTTTTCGCCCCAATTTTCAATGGCTTCTTTGATTGACTCTTCTGCTAGAATTGAACAATGTAGTTTCAATGCAGGAAGTTCTAAGGCATCTGCTATGTCTTTGTCCTTGACTTGTTGTGCTTGTTCGATTGTCATGCCTTTAAGCATTTCAACAAACATAGTCGAACTTGCAATAGCACTACCACAACCATATGTTTTGAATTTTACATCTTCAATAACATCTGTGTCAGGATTAATTTTCAAGTCCAACTTCATTACGTCACCACATGCTGGTGCGCCAGTCATGCCAGTAGCAACATTTGGATCTTTTGGATCAAACCTACCAACACCATGTGCTTCAGGATTATGAAGTACATTTTTAAATCTGTCTACAACTTTATTTGAATATGCCATAATAATATTTATCTATTAGTGTGCGTTCCATTTAACTTTACTAAAATCAACACCGTCTAAATACATATCCCATAAAGGTGATAGTATTCTAAGTTTTTCAATAACATTGAGCATTGTTTCGGCAACACTATCAACTTCTTCTACAGTAGTTGTTCTTCCAAAACTAAACCTAATACTACTGTGTGCTAATTCGTCATCTCTGCCAATAGCTCTAAGTACATAACTGGGCTCTAAACTAGCACTTGTACATGCACTACCACTGCTTACAGCAACGTTGTCTAGTGCCATAATCAAAGACTCGCCTTCTACAAAGTTAAAACTTATGTTGAGTATGTTTGGTACTTTGTGATCTAATGAGCCATTAATATATGTTTCTTCTATACCTATAAGTTTTTCTAGTAATCTATCATGCAACATTTTAACATGTTGTTTATTTTCTTCCATTTCAAGCCTAGCATACTTAAATGCTTCACCCATTCCTACAATTTGATGTGTAGGTAATGTTCCGGACCGCATACCTCTTTCGTGTCCACCACCGTGTATTTGTCCTCTTAATCTTACTCTTGGCTTTTTTCTAACATACAATGCACCAATACCTTTTGGACCGTATGTTTTATGAGCAGATAAACTCATTGCGTGTACTGGCAGTTCTTGTAAGTTGAAGTCTATTTTACCAGTTGCCTGTGCGGCATCAACATGAAACATAATTTTATTTTCAAAACAAAACGCACCAATCCCTTCAATATCATTGATTGTGCCCATCTCATTATTGATATACATAATGCTAACAAGTATAGTATCGTCTCTAACAGCATCTATAACCATTTGTGCTGTAACTATACCATCTTCATTAGGATCTAAGTATGTAACTTCAAAGCCTTGGCGTTCTAATTCTCTGCAAGGATCTAATACTGCTTTATGTTCTATTTTACTGGTTATAATGTGTTTGCCATTAGTTTCATAAAATTGTGCTATACCTTTAACAGCAAGATTATCTGCTTCAGTGGCTCCACTAGTAAAAATTATTTCTTTAGGATCTGCACCAATTAAGTCTGCTACATTCTTTCTAGCAGTTTCAACGGCCTCATCTGCTGTCCAACCAAAACTGTGACTTCTACTTGCTGGGTTACCAAACTCTCCATCTTCAGTCATGTACTTAACCATAGATTCAACTACACGTTTATCGCAAGGTGTAGTAGAAGCATAGTCCATGTAAATTCTATCCCCAGTAGGCTGGGCCTTGGTGTCTATTGTTGCTGTTATATCTCTATGTTGTTTATGATCCATGTTATCCGAAGTCTTTTAGCATTTTACGAATTTCTAGAGCATGTTGCTCTTCCATTCCAATTTGGCCTCTTGCATATTCTTCTAACATTATACTTGCATCAGCAACTTCTGTCAATAACTTTTTATACATTTCAACTGCTGACACTTCGTGATCTAAACTTTCTTGCAATATCTGTAACACACTATGATCATGATTTTCTTCAATGTGTGCAATTTTTTGACTTGGGTGTCCACCAAAGCCTGTGATGTATTCACCTGCTTGTAAGGCGTGTGCTAAACTTTCGTTTGCTTGTTCTTGCAGGAATGCCACAATAGGAATTCTGTTAGGCCCTGTAATCATTAATGAACTATGAGCATATCTAACTACTCCAGCCATTTCTAACTCTACTATTTTATTTAGTATATCGCATACTGCGGTTGTATTCAGGTCTCTCAATTCCATGTATCCTTATTTTCCCGGTAAGCCTGCTTCTATAAACTTACCTATTGTTTCTATATCTTTATCAGACAACATGCCGGCCTGTGCCCACATAGTGGAACTCATTGCACCTACTTGTCCTCTGTTCTTGTAAGTGTTAAGTCTGTCCACAATATATGCTGAACTTTGTCCAGCAAGTTTTGGGAATACTGCCATACCTTCACCTGCCTGTCCGTGACATGCGGCACAACCTGCCCATAAACTTCTGATGTCACTAAACTCGTCTAAGTTAGCCAATGCTTGTTTGCGTTGTTCTATCTCAGATGGTGTACCGTTAAGTGCTACATAATCTACATAGCATTGTCCAGTACAACTACTATTGCTGGATGCTCCAGTGTATTCTAAATTTGGATATACTTTAGCAACAAAAAACATACTTATTGCTAGACATCCTAATAACGTCATTCCTAATTCTCTCATTTCTCTCCGTCGTAATACTCAAGACGTTCAATATCGTCTTCAGTTGTTTCTTCGCCATATTGTATTTCTATAATATGACATGGTCCATCAGTTTTATTTATTACCTGATGCCAATCTCCACGTTTAACTGTAAAAGAATCATCAGTTTTTAATTGATGTATTGTAAAATGCTCAGGTTCTCCCGGGGAATATTTAATTTCACACTCGCCTTTGCTGATAAACCAAGATTCACTACGTTTAAAGTGTCTTTGATAACTTATCCCTTTACCTGGTTCTATAATTAGTTCTTTTACTTTTACTGCCGTGTCTTGGAACAAGTCTGAAAACTCTCCCCACACACGGCGCTCGGTTGGATACTTCCACTCTTTCAAGATCCAACTACTGCTGTTGGCTTTGTTATCTCCACCAACTGCAAATTCGAAACTGTAACCTTCAACTGACATTTCTGGAATGTTGTCTTTCTTTCTATCACCTCCGTTACAAAAGACATATTCGTGATGTTGTCCGAATGCATTCCTGACATCTATCAAGCCTTTGGTTACACTTCCGTCTGCATCGTCTACCCCGTACACATTATCAACCATGTCCATACGTTGTAGGATTAAAGCACGTTCTTCAAAAGGCATAAAAGGTCTGCCTTTCTTTCTTGTTAGCCAGTCATCACTGTTTACTAAAACAACAAGTTTTTCACCATACGCTGATGCTGACTCTAATAAATTAATGTGTCCACTATGTAATGGATCAAAGCCGCCGCTGACTACAACGATCTTTGACATTTATCGTAAACCGGATGATCTAAGATGTCTATCAACAGCAGACTTCTTATCTGAATACTTCCTTCTCTTACGTTTGGATTTCATAAACGCAAACCCTGATACTTCTTGTAGTGGTGCCTCACCTGAGTAGATTTTTTTGTTCTCTTCTCGTTGTGTTCTTTTGATTGCGGCATCTTTTCGTCTTTTACGTTTAGCACTAGGCTTTTCGTAAAACTCTCGTTTTGCTAATTCTTTTTGCCTATCTGCATTTTCTAAAATTTTCTTTAGTTTTCTGATAGCACCATTAACATCACCGTTTCTAACTTCAACACTAGCACCCTTGAACTTATCTAAAAAGTTCTCTTCTTTTCTAGGACCTTTCTTATTATTGAACGACTTTTTAAAGTTGTTCCCGGTGTTCTTGCCCCAGTTATTTTTGTTTGCCATATATTCCTCGGTATATTCTATAGTTAGTGTCTATCACTGTTTGTCCATTATCGTATTTTAATAATGGAAAATTTTGTTCTTCTACTGGATATTTATGAAACTCTATCTCATTCACACCCTGTTTTCTGAGTAGTGGTGCCCTGTACATTATACTCAATAATGTATTCTCTATCAACGTCTTAAGTCCTCTAGCACCTAACTCCGACCTGCTGGCAATCTTTGCCACTTCGTCTAAATACTCTTTACCTATGTTAAGATTTATATCATCAAGACTTATAAGTTCTTTGTATTGATCAACAATATTGTTATCAACTGTATCTAATATTTGTCGTAAATGTTGTTGGTTTAATTCCTCAAGTACTGCTATAACAGGTACCCTACCAACTAGTTCAGGTATAAGACCATATTGTACAATGTCTTGAGGTGTTGTTTGATTGAGTATAGTATTCTTTTCTTCGGTTGTAATAAGTTTGGAGCCAAATCCTATTTGAGAATTTTTAGTTATGTTTTTAGAAACAATTTTGTCTAGTCCTACAAACGCACCACCTAATATAAACAATACGTCTTTTGTATCAAATTCTATTGTGCTGTCTTGAAACTTAGTATTAGACTTACTTGTTTTAATCTTAACTATAGTACCTTCTATCAGTCTTAAGAGTGCTTGTTGTACTCCCTCACCACTAACATCGCGTGTAGAGGAGTTAGATTCGCTCTTACGGGCCTTTTTATCTATCTCGTCTATGTAAACTATACCCTTTTGTGCTTTATCGAGGTCCCAGTCAGCAATGCTCAGCAGACGCTCTAAGACGCTCTCTACGTCTTCCCCAACGTATCCTGCTTCAGTTAGTGTAGTTGCATCAGCAATAGCGAACGGTACTTGTAATTTTTTAGCAAGTGTTTTAGCAAACAATGTTTTACCTGTTCCTGTTGGACCAACTAATAGTACATTTGTTTTATCTATTTCAATTGATGTCTGTCCTAGTATTCTTTTATAATGATTATAAGCACTAACTGATAACAGTTCTTTGGTATCGTTATGTGCAATTATATGTGAATCTAGAAACTGTTTAATATCTTGTGGATTAGGAAGGTCCTCTAACTTTAATGAATTTTCATTTGTTTCACCTGCTGAAACTACAATATCGTAACTCAATATGATACATTCATTGCAAATGTAAACATTTGGACCTGCAATAAGTTTGTCTACGTTGTCTCTATTTTTTCCGCAAAAACTACATTGCAGATTTTTATTATCTGGCATTTATTCATTAACCTCTGTTTTTATTTACCTTTTCTTTCCAGTATACTTTTTGTTTGTCGGTTGCCCTTCATCTGTAGGCAGAGGCATTGCCCAGAAGCCAATTTTACGTTTAACTTCTTCTTCGGATTCCTTGATTAAAAGATTATAGATTTGTTTTTCTGTGAGGTCCTCTTTGTTCAACTCACTCTGTGACATAAGTCTTGCGGCTTCATGTAAGTCTTTTGTAGATGCTGATTCAATTACCTGGGGCGGCTGATCTACGAACTCTGTTACTGGTACTTCTACTATAACTTCCTTTTCGACTATCTTAACTTCAGGCTTACGTTTTTTTAGTTTTTGTATTTCTGCTGACAAAACTAAATTCTGTTGTTTAAGTTTTGCATCCTCTGGGTTTACAACTTCTACTACTCGCTCTGGTCCAGGGACTTCCACTCTCCTTTCTGGTCCGGGGACCTCAACATTAACGATTCGCTCTGGTCCTGGGACTTCCTTTTCGACAGTGACCACTGTCTCCTTTTCGACCTCGACTGGGACTTTAACTTCGACAATCTTCTCGACGATCTGTTCAACTTCAATCTCCTTAGTAACTATTACTTCTTTAATAACTTCAACTGGGACTTCTACTTCTACTTCTACTATCTTTTCTACTTCTCTATCTACTATAACTTCTTTTGGTTTTTTGTCAAGTTCTTTTTTTAATGATTCTATGTTATCCAACGCATCAACAAGCATCTCCATTGTGTGTTGATATTTTGCATAAAGTTCGTCGAACTTATCTTTAACTTCTTGTTCCGTCATCGTCTAATTTCTTCTTAAGTTTTTTTTCAAGAGCCTTTACTGCTCTAGGAGTTTTAATAGCATTCATATCAATTTCTTTTTCAACTTCCTTTTCTATTATAACTTCTTTTTCTACTATAACTTCCTTGACTTCGGGAACATCTGGCATATTGTCGCCATATATTTTTCTAGATTGAGTTTCAAAATCATCATCGTCGAGTATCTCATCTACAAAATGAGGATCTGGTCCTGTTTTTTCTAAGTTGATTCCGTAACGTAACAACGTCTGGTTGGCCGCAATAAGTAACATAACTGCTAATGGATCAAATACTACAACAAGTAATATTATAAACAAACGTATTGCTTGTCCTAATACTTCTTCCCCGCTTTCACCATATATAAGTTCGGCAACATATTTGATTGGTCCAACTTCCTTCTCTATGTTTCTAACAACACTTTCTGCTTCAAACTTCTCATCTTTGATTACTACAATGTTTGCATATATTGTATCTATTTGATTATTGTAATCATCTATTTTTACAAGTATCTCATCTTGATCTGTGCTACTGTTTTCTCTAAGCCTGTTAATCTCTGCATTAGCATTGTTTATGTCTGCCTGTGCTTGTTCTCTATACTTGTCTATGTTTGCTTGTTGCTTGTCAATATCTTCTTTGATATCTGCACGTTGTTGTGATTGCTGTTCAAATAGTTCATTTGCCTGTGCAACATAATCGATGGTTTCTGTTTCGGCACGTCTGAACGTTCCACCTGCATCAGTTTCTATAACTTCAACACCTTTGTTTCTTAAATCGTTTACTGCTTTATCTAATACTGCTAGTTGGTCTCTGAGCCTATCTATTTGTCCTTGTGCGTAATCAATATCGCCTTGTACTCTTTCCCATGCGCCATCTCTTATAGATACTTGTTGCTGTATACTTGAACTAACATCTAATCCGCCACCAGTTTGTAAACTAGTAATACGGTCTTCTAGTATGTCTATCTTATTTTCTTCTCTTAGTATTTGTCCATCAATTCTTTCTACTACAGCAAATGCATCTGCACTACTGCCAGATACTTCCTGGTGTGCTTTACTGAGATAGCCAAATATACCTATGCTTGTAATAAGCATTAAAAATAGTACTGCCGTAGACAAATACATCTTAACCAGTAATGAAGTTTCTTTCCAATACCTATATAGCCAACTTACTGTTACTAATTTGCCAACTTCAAGTGTACCGGCCATAACAGCAATACTCATAGCCGCTCCTTGGAAGAACGTCATAAGACCTACTATACTGAACCATGCGGCTACACCGGCAATAGCCAAGGCTGTAAATAATGTTAATAATCCGAATAGCATATACATATTTATCCTATATTGATGCCAGTAGTCAAGAATTCTAGTATATGTTAATGCTAAATATAGGCATGATACACTTAGAAAAGATATCAACAGCAAGATCAGAAACATACAACACTTTGGAATATGCTTTCAGTGATGCAATGGATCACCCAGGTTTGATAGGTATTTTCTATAACAATCCAGAATTTGGCAATGTTATAAAAAGACAATGCAAAGAAAGAGGACTAGCATTTGGTGAAAGGTTTGGTGCAAAAGGTATATCAGTAGATGCGTTAATGCAAGTTACAGAACCACTAGACAACTTTTGGTTTGAAATTTGTGCAAGTGACTTCATGGAGTTATCTGCTAAAATTAGAGAAACACTGATAAGTGTTTATAACATCATTGTGTATGATTATATAGACGGCGGGTACCATGTAGAACATTTTTTACCTAAAGTATTAATAAATGATAACAGAATATTAAATGCCAGTGGCGCATTTGATGAGTTTGGTAACGAAACAATGTGTATGCACATATTTCCATTGATTACATATATGGAGGCTGTGCGAACAGGAAACATAGTACCAGAAAGTATCATAGACAACAAAAAAATTAAGAGATGTTTATTTCCAAATCATAAACCTAGGCCTGGTAGACTTGCAACATTGGCTAGACTTGCTCAACTAGAATTACTAGACCACAACGTAGATTGGAGTTTAACTGTTAACTTTGATGAAGATGGTAAGTTGGGTGATTACTTTAAAAGTCCTAACGTTGGGTTGGGCAGATATGGGCATTCACTTGTACAATCCGAACTTGTAGAAAAGTTTGTTAGATCATACAGACATGAGTTGCCTAAGGTATTGCCTAATAGCACAATAGAATTATTTAAAGACTGCATTCCTCTAAACAAAAGATACGCAGGAAACTACACTTGGAAAATTGCGTGTGAAACTTATCCTCACATAAAATTTAACACTGAAAAAACATTTAAAGGAATGATGGCAGGAATGCCTATACTCACAATAGGTCCTGCAGGACTAAACAATGCATTAACTGATGTAGGTTTTATAATGGAGTACACAGAATTGTATGACAATTTAGAATTTGGTCCAGAGCGTATAGAAGCAGTTATAGATGTTATGGTTTCAAAGGAACCTAATTTAGAAATTGTTAGACATAACTATAAATTATCACATGACGTAGAGTTTCTAGCAAGTTTAGTCACTAAACCCCTCACAGAGAGGCTAGTAACTAAAAACTAAAGTCTCCCTTACGTCTAAGGGAAAACTTCATATTCGACACTTTTTCTCATAGTCATTGTATTGACAGCATTCGTTCGTCAACTAGGCCACTGTCGGGACCTATGTAACTGGCGGAGAGTGAGAGATTCGAACTCTCGGTACAGTTACCCGTACTCTTCCTTAGCAGGGAAGTGCTTTAAGCCGCTCAGCCAACTCTCCGTAATGGCGGTCTGACGGGGAATCGAACCCCGAACGCCGCCGTGACAGGGCGGAATTATAACCGTTTAACTACCAGACCATTACTACTGGAGCGGATGCCGAGAATCGAACTCGGATCTAAACCTTGGCAAGGTCTCATAATAGCCGTTATACTACATCCGCCTAAACATGGTACCCCGTAGGAGAATCGAACTCCTGTTGCATGGATGAAAACCATGTGTCCTAACCACTAGACGAACGGGGCACACAAAGAGATACGGTACACTTAGGGAATTTTTACAGGGGCCGCTCAATCTGTTTTATCCGGGATAAGCCGGAGTCTACTCTAATTAGCCTTTTCCAAACCCAATTTACGAAATACCATTCGTGCATCTCTCATTCTTCACTGATCGGTTTATAGGCGTTGATCAGTAGCCTTGCAAATTATGTTCTAAGTTTTATAGTGCAGTAAACACCCGGGCACCCGGGAAAAGTTACACTCTGCTACACACATTTTTTAAGAAAATAAGTCTTCGTTATCTTCTCTGTGACCTTCTCTGTACGCCATGTTAGTTTGTGTTTCACGAACTTCCACTCTAAAACACCATAGACGTTCTGCTTCTGAAGGCCCCCACATGTCTGGAATATAAACTCCATTGACATATTTGTATACTTGATCTGCTAATGATTCGCAACCAAGACTTGGAAGTTCTACAACTTTTGCAATACCACGTTTGTGTGCTTCTTGATACCAATCCAAATGAGGATCATCTTGTGCTACTATTAACGTATGATCAAATTGATCTTGTAAAAAACCTTTTAGATCTCTAAGTCCGCCATAATCTGCTACCCAGTTACGAACATCTAGATCGTTAGCACCAAAGTAAAACTTCATGCTAAAACTATAACCATGAATAATGTTACAGTGACTATCAGCTCTCCATTGGCGATATGCAACTGGAAACTGATCCACGTATTCTTTTGTGCTTACATATTTGTAATTCATTTTATCTCCTAAACAATTAGTCAGTATATTATACTGGTATTTAGACTTTTGTCAAGTGTTATTTTAGGTTTTTTGGATTATTTCTGATGTTTAGGCAGTTTTGCTTCTACAAACATTTCGTGGATTCTTTTAACAGGATTATACTTTTTCATTTTAAGTTTCCTATTTTCCTGTGTTAATGTTTTAGTTTTAACTGCTGTATAATGATAAGTGTGACTATCTCTAGTTTCACCTTCTGGGATAAGATATACTGTTACGTTTTTCTTTTTACTACTACTTTTTGCCATGTCTCTGTTTGTTAGTGTAAATGCCCAAAGTTAATTGGGCATGTACGATTAAAATTAACTATTCTTTTTTTCCATTATTGCTACTGCTTTATCAAAGTCTTCCTGACTTACTAAACCTTCACGCAATAACTTATCTCTGTTAACTAAATGTTTTGCCGCGATCTCGTCTTTGCTACCTCCGAAGTATGCTACTGCATGTCCTTCTTCAATTAGCACGTCTGTTGCCATTCTTCTCTCACCGTTCTTTTCAACTTCGAAGTCACCTAAGATACGACCAAACTTACCTTTCATATCTTCTCCGTCTTTGTTAATCTGTGTTTTAAGAATAGGTCCGGACTTACCTGCTATAAGTTCTTTGAGTCTTGCTTTTGCCAACTCTCCAAACAAATCTTCAACTTTATCTGATGTTCTGCTTTCTGGTGTATCAATACCCATTAGCCTAACTCTTTCATCTGTAAGGACTATTCCAAATCCTAAATCTATGTCTACGTCCGCTGTATCACCATCAACAACTTTCAAGACACTACATCTATATTCATACATACCTACTACTCCTACATATTAGTGTGTGTTAAAGTAGTATTTATCGTATGTTGCTAAAAAGTAACGCCTTAGTATGTATCCATTCTATGGAAAACGTGATTATCTATTTGTGCAACTCTTACATAATGGTCAGCCCAATACGGATCTGCTAACTTATCATTAAAATAATGTGTTGCACCGTTAGTAGTATCGTGTATCTCATGCTTAAGAACCATAGTTGCAACCTTGAGGCTTTCTTCCCATGCATTCATATTGTACTTTATAACTTTGCCTTCAGCAGTTCTTAAAACAATAGCATCGCTCTTACCGTCGCAGTACCAACTAAATTGACACTTATGCCTTTTAGGTACTGATACGCCTTTCCAATTTACTCTCATGTGCGATTGATAAACCACATCACAAACCGTATTTGGGAATCTTTCGCTGTATACTCTATTCAATGTTACATGAGCAACTGCAAATTTTCCTCTTACAGATTCACCACGTGCTTCATGATATATGTTCCTTGCAAGGCAATGCATTTGGTCTACATCGATTGCTTTTTCTGGAATTAAAGGTATGTCTATTGTGATGTGTCGCTGACTTTCAACCGTTGCTTCTGACTCAGTATTGAAATATGCTGTAACACCAAACAATACTATTAGACTAAAAAATATGTTTCGTCTCATTTTGGTCTCCCTAATTTGAGGCTAGTCTTATTTTTAAACTAGTTTTATATCAGTACTTGCTTGTTGATAAGATTTGGATATTTCCGCATCAGTTTGTGTATATGCAACCACTGTTGATTTATTTATTGAAATTGTGTTACTTTGTGCTGTCATCATCCAAGGGATAATACCTAAGCCTTCTTGACCGTGTGCAACTGTTCTAACTTTTGAAATATTCAATTCAGTATCTGTTTCGCTTTCAAATCTAGCAACTAACTCCTCGCCACTGTTTAACTTAACTGTAACGATTGATCCGTCTTTGATTGGTTTTTCTAATAACATAATTTTTCCTATTTGTACTATTATATACTGTTTTAATTGTTTGTCAACCGTAAATTTGGCTTAAAAAATACCATATTCCGGTCAATTTTGACGTTTCTTGTAAATATTAGTATGGACAGACTTAATTCAGTCTAACAAAATAAAATATTGCCTCCCTCTTAGAATAGGCTACATAGTACAAGAGTACTGCAATATCTGTCCAGACTTAATAAAGTTATGTGGCGCCACAAATTTTATAAGAATAAGGTTTCTTCTAACTGCGGAATTTTACCTTCCGCGAAGTTTTCCATTAGGGTTAATCTATCCGAACTTCCTCTACTTCCATGTACATGAACAGCCTGTGCTTCATTGAGATCTATCTGATTAAACTGTTTGTTTATTCTATTGCCTTCGAGTAGTGCCGGATTGTGTAAACATTGGTATGCAAGATGTGGTTGATATATTTCGTTAGGTTGTATATCTTGACTCCACAGCATAGCATTATATATAATTTGTTCACTATCCCATCTTTCTGGATTCCAATTTTCAACCATTTCAATACCCAAGTCCCATACATCCTGACTCATGCCTTTGGGATAATATCTAATACCACAATTGAAGTATGCGTCAAACTGTACGTTATAATGATCACATGATGTTTTTACAGGATCAGTGAGATTATACATTCTAAAAATGTTATCACTTGAAAAGAAGTTTGTGGGTTGTGTAAATACAACATCTAAATCAGCATATAAAATATTATTGCCTTGTTGCCATAACTCGTAGATTTCATAAAAGTTCTTTTTAAAGACTTCTCTTATATCTGTTGCTTCTCCCCTAAACACTTTAATTTCGTTTAGGCCTTCAACATTCTTAAGTGCTGATGATGTAGCAATCTTTTCCATTGCGTTATAATTGTCTACCAGACCTTCTTCACTTGTTCTATCGTTATACCACTTTGTATGGTCTGTGATATTATAATTTTTAAATACTAAAAAGTTTTTACTCATTCGGTACCCAAACATACGAACTTAGATCGTCGTCTGCAATTTTGTAATTCATATCTTCCATAAAGTCTGATACGTCATCGTCTTCCATTGTTTTAACTTCAACAAAAATAGTAGGTTGCCATTTCTTAATAGTTTCAACTGCACCTTCTAACACTTCTAATTCATATCCTTCAACTGATATTTTTATAAAGTCTAAACTTGCTGGTCCATCAATATCTTCGTCAAGCATTTTTTCTACAAATGTGTCCATTGTGTATTCGGTAGATTGTTCTTCGCATGAGTAATCTGCTGTGGCTGTAAGGGTAGAGTTTGTTTTTACACGGTCAATTTCTAAACAAAGTTCGTCTTCACTGCCTAAGCCAAGACCATGTATTTCAAGTTTATGCTCTAACTCTTCTGTGTTTACTTCTAAGCACCTAATAAAGTCTTCAACTGGTTCAACTGCAATTACTTTGTCAAATTCTTGTAATAGTCTTGTAGTCCAAAAGCCAACGTGAGCACCTACATCTATTGCTACACTATTATGCTTAAAGAAAGGCTTAGCCATTTCAAACTCTTCTTTCTTATAGTTTGGCTTCTTTGGTAAGAACGTGTCGCCTGTTGGTATATAAAAGTTTGTGTTTTTAATTTTTTTCATATCTCAATCCTAATAAACTCTATTTATTGGTGAGTAATGCTCTATCATATAATTGCTGGCTAGCCAAATTCTTAGCCTTTGCCTCGCATTGTATATCAAAAGAATCTAAGAAGGTCAATGCCCAATCGTTAGCATCGTCATTAGGATAGTAGTCAGAATGTGCTCTTAGTTTTTGCTTCTTAGCACCTGACTCTAGTAGATCGGGTATGGAGTGTAAGGCATTATGCCGTGTTGTCTCATCAATTCGTGTTGATTGATCAAGCCATTCGTCTCTGCTGTAACTGTAATGTAAAGTAGGCCTGACGCCACGCCAACTATCAATAACCATTTTAACACGGTCATCATTCGCTTGTATGTATTCTTCATCTCTAATCCAGTGGTGGTGTATATCTAAAACAAGTGCAACATGATCTTTCAGCATAAGACTTGCGTCTAAGCCATGACACATCTCGTCATTCTCGATAGTAATAATGTTTCTAGCCTCGGGGGATAATCTAGGTAGCACATCAATAATGCCTTGGTAACCTTTTCTACCTGATATATGTATGTTGCACTTGAAGTCTTGAAACTCTTTGCCATAGCCCATCCAACGTGCCATGTTCACATGATACTCGAACTCGTCAATGCTACGCTCTACTATGTCAGGATTGTCTGAAGCCAAGACACAAAACTGACCAGGATGAAAACTGAGCTTAACGTCACGCTCACGAGCATGATCACCAATTCTTCTGAATCCACGTTCAAGTTCTGCAAGTACTGTTTTATCTTCGAATACATAACGCCAGTCGGGTTGTGTTGCCATCGGTATTTGATTGCTACCTAACCTGACCATTCTCCTTTCAGCAGGCAATGTGCCTACATATTCTACTAGGTTGTATGCACTCTGCATGTTGTGACGTACAATTTCTAGTAAGCGATCTTCTGCAACAGAACGTTCTTGTCTGTTACACCATGCTACTGTGGTCTGTCTTTCTGTGTAGTTCTGCTGTATTTCTTTAAGTACCTTAGGCTTTTGCGTTTGGTCCTCATCTAAATATTTACAACAGAAACCGATTCTTTTAACGTTATTGTTAAACATTTCTTAGCATACCCAGTGTTTTATCAAGTTTATTAGTGTCATCGTGTTCAAACATTATAGCATCTAATACATTCTTTGTCAATGCATTTGCCATCATTTCCATAACTTCTTTTAAGTCTTCTTCGGTGTCACCAAACGGTATAATACCTTCCACTGTCATCGTTTCAGGATTGCCATCGTCATCATAAAATACTTCATGTATTTGATAATACTCTTCGTCTATACCGTTATGTGTATGTATGTGCCTAATGACACGATAATTCCACGCCATGCATGTTCTCCTATTTTAATATGTATTATACATGATATTATCTTAGTGTCAATCTTTAAATTTAGATAAATATGTTATGTAAAACTTTCAAACATTAGGAATTATAACTATGGCAACGGTAAAAAAATACAATTTAGCAGGTTTAAATGCTAATGTTGAATTAGGTAAACAGGGCTCATATATAACTGGAGCATCTGGGAAAGTTGGCTTTTATGCTAACGGCGGTGCATTAACTAAGTTAGAAATTGCAGATGCGACAACGTCGACAGAAGCAGTTACTAAAAGTCAGTTAGATGCAGTAGCGGCAGACTTAATACAACATATAACTTTAGACTTTGACTTCGATTCAGCAGATTCTAATATTGCTAGTATCTCAGCAGGTTCAAGGATTATCAGTGTAACTGTTGACATTCCTACAGCATGGACTTGTTCAAACAACACTGGAACATACATCGAAATAGGTGATGCTTCAAATAACAGTAGATTTATTAGAGCAGGAGACGTTGACGTTAAGAAAGCAGGTCAATATCATTCTCAATACCAATATGAATATGCATCAGCAGACAATTTACAAATTAACATCGTAGAGGGTGATGCCTCAGCAGGACAAGGTACAGTAAGTGTTGTATTAGCAAGTGATAGTGTAACTGTTACAGACTACGGTTCAATCACTGGAGCACAAAACAGTAACAGCGACTTAGGTAACATATCTTAATAGGAGTAACAAATGGTCGATGCAGTTAAAAATTATGGCTTAACAGGTGTAGCAAAAACTGTTGAACTTGGCAAAGAGGGCAATAAGATTGATGGAACAACTAGTTCCTCAAAAATTAGTCTTAGAAATAATTCCGATGCCCTCGTAAGAGCCGAGATAGCAGATGGTACTGCGTCTAGTCATGCAGTAACACAAAGCCAACTAGATGCCGCAAGTGCAAACAAAGTTGGTGTTAGTGAGCATACTGTTAACTATGATGATAGTGGTGCACAAGATTTGTGTACTGTGACGGCAGGCACTAGAATATTAAGTGTAACTGTAGAGAAAGGTTCAGGTAACTGGACAGGGTATAATGATACAACAAACATTACAGTAGGTGATGGCGTTGTAGCAGACAGACTGTTTAAGTTCTTTGATCCAGCAGGTTCACAAGTTATCGATCAAACTGATCATACTTATTCAGCACAAACTGTTTTAAAAGCAACAGTAACACAAGGTGGTGCTTCAGCAGGTACGGCAACAATATTAGTTAGATACGCCGGCTCGTTAGTATAAACTATTATGCGGTTGGGTGACTTAAAAAAGAAAGAAATTGAATATGAGCTCAGAGGTGAGTCTCCTAACAACTATGCAGTTTGTATAAATGACAAGCCGTGGAAGGTTGTATCAAGTCGCTCAAGAGCAGAAAAGATGGCTAACACACTTAAGGCAAAAGGTAAAAATGCCGCAGTACATATGACTGGTGCTCCGGTATCAGAAGCAGAACAAGTAAAAGCAAGTGACAAAAAGCCTAAAAAGATCAAACCTAATAAAGGCAATGAAAGTCCTCACCCAATGAGAGGTAAACTAGTAGGCGAGACAAGTATTAACACTGGTACTCACCCTCATAAAGGCAAGTATCAATTAAAACTACAAAAAGATGCAGATTCAGATGCTCATGACGTTGTGGTTTTGCAAAAACATCAAATAAATTCATACACTCAGTTGTTACAAGACAAATACCCAGATGCTAAAGTTTGGGCAGAACTAATAGAAGCAAATAACAAAAAACCAGAACTACCAAAACAAAACAATCCAGTAGCAAAGCATAGTAGAAATATGCCAGGTGCTGGCGCTCACAAGTCTTCCAAGGACTATGACAGAAAAAAACAAAAGCAAGATCTCAAAAAACAATTAGATGAAGCACCTTATGTGGTATCTAAAACTGATGCAGTTAAAACTGCCGTAGAAAGAACTAAAGACTGGCTTCATTCGCTTTGGACTAAAAGCGGCGACGCACAACTAGAAGGAATAAAAGAACTAGGTGTGTTAGCAGGCTTTACAGTTGACAAGAGAAGCGAAAATAATATAATATTCAATAAATTTTTCACACAGACAGAAGATAACAAACGTTAATAATAAAGGAGTGCAATCATGAATTATTTAACATTAGCAAAATCATGGGTCATGGCCAGAATTGGTGAAAGGACATCATGGGATGGTGGAGTTATTATAGGAGTTAGTTTACTAGCACTTATGGCATCACCATTAATCAAATGGGCCGCATGGGGTGGATTACTCTACGGTGCATGGACATTATACAAGGAAGAATCTAAATAAAATAATTTTTCCCTTTCTTTGATAAATACTACTATGAAGTTTAAAGACATAGTAGTTTTATCAGAGAGTCCAGAAGATGAGGCCTTATTAGACAAGGTTGAATTAGCCTTTGATCAAGTCAGAGCAACTACCAAAAACATCAAATACGACGATACTGCTATTGATATTATAACAGCAGTAGGTTCAATTGTGGATGATTTAAACAGCGAAGAACTTAAAGCAGAAGTAGAGTATTTAGAAAATGCTGTTTTTCAAGCAAAAAATAATTTAGAATCTGCGGTATACGGATTAGAAGAACCATTTGAAGATTTAATTCGTACATTAAAAAACAAGATTGATGACGAAGAATTAGATAGAGAGTACGGTCAAGAAAGTGTAAACAACGAAGCAAGTTTATTAAATCCTGCCATTGATGCAGAATTTATTAATTGGTTAAAAGACAAAGGCAAAGGTGCTATGTTTCCTTATACTTTAGGTGATATGGATAATCCTGAGACTCTAGAAAAAATGAAACAACTATATCATCAAGAAACAGGACAACTAGCAGGCGACGGTGGTACTCTTAAACATGGTGCTCCTGGCAGTGAAAGAAGAAACGCAATAGAGGCAGAAAGTCCATACACTAATAGTAACCACAGTAAAAACAAAATAAAGAAACCGTTTGGAGCAGATGCTCACACAAAACCAGAAGGCGGCAATCCTCAAGTATGTGATTGTGTAACATCATCTGGTGCTGTTCCTAATTGTCCTAAGTGCGGTGGCACTGGACAAACTACTTCTCCCAAACGTAATGACCCTAAAGGAATTATACCAGAAGCAGAAGAAGGAATGATTGGTACACCTGATGCTTACTATGATGCTGAAGAAAGAATAGAAGCATACAACGATTTACAAGATGTATTACAAGGTAATTTTATGGACGACTACATTAAAGATGGTGTATGTCCAGAATGTGCTGGTTCGGGTTATATGGACGGTGAAGAAACATTTATCAATGATGACGGTGAGGAAGAAGAAAGTTCAGAGTGTTATGGCTTTGGCAACTACGGTTGTGACGAAGGTGAAATGACTCAAAATGATGACGGATTACCAAATTGGGCAGAAATTGCCAAACATGATGAGAAACAAATGAATAAGAAATCAGCACCAAGCAATGAAGAATTAAGCAAATTAATCCCAATGTTACATAAAGACTATGTGCAATCAGGAAGGTATAACGCATTTGAGTTACCTAAAATACTTAGACAAATGTATCCAGAAATAGGCAAGCATCAAGCAGTAGAAGTTGTTAGTGACTTTTTGAAAAACTTCTCCGAAGGTAAGTCGCCACACAAAAAAGGTACTAAGAAATATAAAAAACATATGGCGGCTATGCATGCCGGTGAAAGTATTACAGCAGGACCTACTAAGACTAATACAAGAATAACAGAATTAAGTCCAGCAAGAGACAATAGTGCAAATGAAATGAAGGTTGCGGAATTACTTAAAAAGTCTATTAAAGATCCTAAAGGTCAAGATGCATTTGAACTGTATGCAGAACTGCAAAGTGAGAATCCAGAACTAGCAGAACTATACAAAGATGTTGCACTTAATCAATACGAAGTACAACTTGAAGAAGGCATCAAAGATACAATCAAAAAAGGTCTTGGTATTAGTGCATTAATTATGGGATTGTTGGGTATTAACTCATTGGCTCCTACAGCCAAAGACGGCGATCTAGGTAAGGCTTTACAGGCTCACGTTCAACAAGGTGGCGAAGATTCAGACTTAGCAAAACATTATTATAATGCTTTAGATGTATATGCAGATGCTGGTGACCAAAGAACATTAATAAACTTAAATATCAAGTTTAACCCAGACTTCCAAACTAACAGAGTAAAATACGATCCTAATAGAACAGACGTTGAGAACTTTTTAAGAAAACAAGCAAAATTACCAGAACCAACAAACGAAAGAAAATTAAAAGATGTTGGCGGTGACGATATTGTTACTGTTAAAATGGGTGGTGTAGATCGCCAGTTTATTAGAAAAGGCGACGAGTGGGAATCAACAGACCAGGTAAACTATCCAATGAAGTTTAAAGTAGGTACACCTACTCATGATAAAATACTAAACATACAAAGAAAAAACAGATGGCACGTTCAACACCAAGTGCTCAAGCAAGACGTTTTGGCGAAAGTTGGACACCTACCCCGGCCGGCAAAAAGTATTGGTGGGAATAATATCCTATAAATAGTAGCATGTCACATGTTATTAAACTTGATTATCAAACAGATCCTCAAAAATTAAAACAATCACTTGATGACTTACTTGAAGATGTAGGTTTTGCAAATCCAAATCAAATAACACTAACTAGTGTGCTGGGCAATGACGCATGGAACGAAAGCACAGGTAAAATTAAACATTTACAATTTCCTGAAAAAGCATATTGCACACTAAACAAACGCCTAGAAGGCACATACTTTGAAGAATTAATAAATCAGTTTCCTGAATATGTACGTTGGAGATTATTAAAACTAGACTCTCATACCAACTACAGCATACACTCAGACAGCGATAATGGTAAAAGAAATACAAGATTACACATACCACTGGTAACAAATCCCGATGCATACATGATGTTCTTTGATGAACTTACACAACCTAAAATGTATCATTTAGAAGTAGGTAGTACATACCAAGTAGACACCACAGGATTGCATAGTGCAATTAACTTTGGTTGGGAAACCAGATACCATATAGTAGGTGTAAAGTATGAGAAAGGGTAATAACCGACTTCTGATAAATACTAATATGAAAAAGGTTATTATATATCCAGGTAGATTCCAACCTATGTTACCGCATCATGCGGAAGTGTTTCGCACACTACAATCTAATAATCCTGATGCAGAAGTATATATTGCTACAGCAAATAAAGTAGAAGCAGGTAAATCACCATTTGATGCACAAGAAAAAATCAGCATCATGACTCAGCAACATGATATACCTCAAGATAGAATTATCATACCAGCAGGAAATAACTTATACAATAAGGATTCGTATGCAAGTACCTTTACTCCAGCAGAACAACATTCGTTGTTTTTTGCAGTAGGACAAAAGGATATGGAGGAAAGTCCAAGGTTTGCATTTAAACCTTTAAAAGATGGTTCTGATAGTTACCTACAAAATGGCACAGATGTGATAAATACTAATAACGCACAATCTATGCTAAAACACGGTTATGTGATACAAGCACCAACTGTTACAGGCATAAGCGGAGATGTAGCGAGTGCAAGTGCATTTAGAACTGCATTACTTAGTGCTCCAGACTTAGATAGTGCTAAACAAACGTATGCTAGGTATATGGGAGAGTTTAACCAAGAAATATTTGATTTGGTTTACGACAAAATAACAGGTAAAATTATGAAAGAATCATTAGAAACATTAAAAAAATTAGCAGGGTTGCTCGACGAAGCACCAGTTAACTTTGCTCCAGGCAAGGGTGCAATGGACTATGAACCTGGTGTTAGTAAGAAAGATCAAAAGGCTTCTGCAGAAAGACCTGCAAAGGCGGCGGCAAGTGATCCTAATTCAGTAGGCTTTACTAAAATTGCTCCTAAAGATATGATCAGTGTTGACACAGGTAAGCCTATCAACAGCAGACAAAGAAATAGAAGCATGGCTAATCAGTTTCCAGATGGTGCTGATATAAACGATCCAGCAGTTAAAAAAGAAATGTTTTTAAAACTATTAGCACAATCTCCAGGATATGTGCTAGGTGAAATTAATGCTAGACTGGCAAACGACGATGAAGGATTTGCGGCTAGTGACAGATTAAGTAACATCATTGATAACATGCCAGAAGGCGGCATAATGGCGTTAGGTGATGAGGACAAAAAATGGACTATATCACTAGTAAACAATGCAATCAACAATATGGAATTGCACAGAAAAGATGCAGAACTAGATAACTTTGATGATTTAGATGACCAACCAGAACCAGATATGGACATGGACGAGCCAGAAATGGTAAGCATGGATGATCCAGAGTTTGATGCACCAGAAGATGAATTAGAAATGGAAGCCAAAAAAGACGAGCCTAAGAATTGTGGCTGTGGTAAGAATCCATGTGAGACATATGGTAACCCAGAAGAAGCAATTGAAGAAGAAGACGATCTCAACTACATGAGACAAATGGCTGGTTTAGATATTAAAGAAGGCAAACTAAAAGACGTATTAATAGATGTCGATCAAATGAGCAAAGAAGAATTTGAAGATGAATACGGTGATACTTGGGACTACGACGAACTTAAAGCACAACTAGAAGATGACGAAGAACCAGAAATGGAAGAAAGTTTTGATCCACAAGCAGAACAAAGCCGTGAATCTCAAGCATATGATGAACTATTTGATGCTTATCAAAAGGGTGGTGAAGAAGGACTTTGTATAGCATGTGGTTGTTCAATGGAAGAACTGGACGACGAAATTAACGAAATTTGTAGAGAAAAAGGTTTACATGCAGATGATGACAGAGATGAATGCATTCAAATATATATTGAAGCATTAGTTGATGATGCAGATTGGAAAGACCACGGTGAGCCAGCAGAAGCATTAGATCTTTCAGACATGTACGCAGAAGATGAAGAAGTTAATGAGTTTCAGCAAGGCGACTTCCGAAATGATGAACTAGATGGTCCAGATGCTGACTATGTATTACTAGATAAAAGCGGTAAAGAAGTTATGATGTTAGGGCAAGTTCCAGGACTAATGCAAGGAACTAAACTAGTAACCGTTGCTCCTCCAACACCAAACAATCCAGCATATATTCTTATTAAAGGTCCTCAGGGAAAACAAGAAAGAGTAACACAAAATATATTGGATCAAGTAGGATTAAAAATTCAACCAAGAGGTAAAGGATCTGACGGGGCAGTTCAACAAAGAACTCCACATCAACCACAGTTACCAGGTATGAATCCAGCACAGCAAGAAGAATCAATTGATCAAGCAATAGACAATGCTTTAGAAGAAACAATGGTAGAACTTAAAAAATTAGCAGGATTATAAAATGAACGAAATTGAAAAACTACAACAACTTGCAGGTATCACACCAAACATAGTAGAACAGCCTCGTTCAACAACTTTGCTTGACTCATATGATGTAAGTGAAAGAGATGCTGGTGATGAAGAAAACGATAAACTATCAGTAGGACACGTTGATAACGAGAGAGACATGGTTAAAAGAGACTTATTCCAAATGGGTTCTTACTGTGTTGAATTATACAAAATGCTAGATGATTTGCCAGATGCGGACTTTCCTCATTGGTGGCAGTCAAAGATTACCAAAGCAGGAGTATACATAAGTGATGCTAAACATTACTTAGAAAATAGCATAGAAGTACCAGCAGGTGATGATATGACTGGCGACGGTACTCAAGATACTGTTGACTCAGATCCATTAGACCCAAGCGGTGTAAGTTAAACTTTATTTAAAACTAACTCACTTCCATATTCAGGCCAAAACTTTCCAGCTCTTGGACCACCATTACCTGTACCATCTGATTCTCCAGGTATCTTAATCCATAAAAATGCATCACATTCTTCTACACCTGTATCTGTAGTAGGTGGAATTCCTAGTGCTCTTCCCGGAGGATTACACCACTCGTTTCCATAAGGGCCGTTGCCATTACGACTAGTGTCAATGACAAAACGTTTGTTAGACGTGTTCTCTGTAACTCTAAGAGCCCATTTAATGCTCTCTTCTGTAGTTCTAAAGTTACTTACATTAACACTAAAGCCACGTACATGTTTGTTAGTAACAGAGTTAATTAACTTGCCTGCTACATCTGGTTCTAACCAATTACTATGTCCTATATCTAAGTACACAATAGCATTACTGTTCTGTGTTAAAACATCAATACCTGCTTTCATAAGTCTAATACGAAACTCTTTATCGTTCTTATCCATTAATGTACTATGAGGTAAAGCATCAGGCTCAAATATTACTATAGGTTTATGATCTCCAATTCCATTGCAGAACTGAAATAAAAAGTCTAAGTATTCTTGTTCTCCACTTGCGCCGCCTTTACTGTAATGTCCCATGTCTCTTGAAGGCAAATTATATATAACAAATACTGGTAGTTGCGGCAATGTACGGTTTAGTAAACGTTGTATGCCTTTGTGTAAGTCTTTACAATTCCTACCGTTACGTTGCCCATACCAGAAGGATACAGGGTGTTTAAATATTTCGCTTACTGCTGGATGGGTTAATTTGTGATCTTTAACTCTGTCGAAGTTATTAACAAAAAACGGATAGTCCATAAGTTACCTTATGCCTGCATCTTTAATAACTGTTTTACTCTCTTTTCACGTTTCTTCATTGCTCTTTGCAATTTCATGTCACTAGCATATTCTAAAAATAACTTACCCTGTAAGTGATCAAATTCGTGTTGAAAGCATTGAGCATCAGTACCTTCTAGTTCTAGTGTATGCTCTTCTTGGAAAGCATCAGAGAACTTAACTGTGCATTTTGCAGGTCTTGTTACCATAAAAAATAATAAAGGGAATGTTAGACAACCTTCTTCCTGGCATACAGTTTCTTCCGACTGCGAAATAATTTCTGGATTGTAAACACCTATGTCACCTAATGTTGTGTGATTCATTACAAACATATTGTAACTAGCACCTAACTGTGGAGCGGCCAATCCTATACCGAACTTATCTCTCATAAGTTGGAACATTTCTTTTTGTCGTTCAGGCCAATTCACATCGTCAGCAGTAAACGGATCAACGTCTGCCTTCATATGTAATGCTTGGTGATTTGGTTCTACTAACATACTAGTATTTATTTAATATGCTTACAATTACCTCGGAATGTGAATCCTGGGCAAGTACAAGTGTTCTTTTCTGTGTCCACATAGTAAACATTACCTTTAGAACCTTTGACTTCAATAACATGACTTGCAACTTCTTCTGGTCGCTCACCAATCTTCACAAATTTTCTTCGCGACTTGGAAAATTGTTTGCTAGGCGATTTAAGAACTTGCACTTCTGCATCTTGGTTAACTTGGTATGCAACTAAACTACCAGCACCATTTATATGATAAATGCCGTTATTGACTTTGAATTTGCCCCAATCGGTTGTTTCTTGCAATATGCTAATCATTACTTACCTTCCATAATTTGTGCAAATGCTCTTGCTTTAAGTGTAGCATCTGCTTTATCTAACAAGTTTAAAGTTTGCAATTTCTCAGTCTTGTATGTTTTCCAAAACCTAGGATCATGTGCGGCTATGTCTGAACTGTTATGTATCAAATCAGCAACTTTAATTGTTTGTGCTTCAGCAGGACCGTTAGCATTGTGTTCAGCATCTAACTGCTTTCTATGGG